>Ga0307430_1000007_pt1 | contig 187822 bp, 182 predicted proteins | sample SalMarWE160130MG_FD_202159 | JGI IMG/M metagenome (GOLD analysis project Ga0307430, IMG submission 202159) | Salt marsh sediment microbial communities from the Plum Island Ecosystem LTER, Massachusetts, United States - WE1603-130 | ecosystem: Environmental > Aquatic > Marine > Intertidal zone... | reverse complement strand
GTATAGATGCGCAGGGCTTCGCGGTAGCATCCAATGGCTTGCTGCAAGTTCGCGGCCCGGTCCCCCGTCGGCAAGCCTGCGTAGGCTAGCCCCAGGTTGTTTTGGGCCATCGCATACTGGAGGGGCGCGGCCTCCGGGGTGTAGACGCGCAGCGCTTCGCGGTAGCATCCAATGGCTTGCTGCAAGTTCGCGGCCCGATCCCCCGTCGGCAAGTCTGCGTAGGCGTTGCCCAGGTTGTTTTGGGTCATCGCGTAATCGAGGGGCGCGGCCTCCGGGGTGCGAAAGCGCAGCGCTTCGCGGTAGCATCCAATGGCTTGCTGCAAGTTCGCGGCCCGATCCCCCGTCGGCAAGTTTGCGTAGGCTAGCCCCAGGTTGTTTTGGGTGCCGGCGAACTCGAGGGGCGCGGCCTCCGGGGTGTAGACGCGCAGCGCTTCGCGGTAGCATTGGATCGCGCAGGCCAGGTTCTCCGCCCGCTTGCCCCGCATGCGATCATGGTGCGCCAGGCCCAGCCGGAACTGGAGCGCCGCCCGTTCTTGCCTCTTGTCTCCTGCATCTCCCGCATCCCGCTCCGCGATCGCTCTCTGGTACGCCTCAATGGCCGCGTCCTGGAATTCCCCTGCCCGCGCGTAGTCGTCCAGTTCGTGGTACATGTTGGCCAGGTCACGGCACAGGAAGGCGACGCCAGGCCAGTATGGTTTCTCGCCGCCTCGTTCCCGCTCCAGCCGTCGCTCGTATAGCGCGGCCCGCCGGCGCAGTTCCTCCGGCGGGAGGAGCGTGCGGTGAAAGTGGTCCAGCAGGCCCACGATTACCTTACTGCGCATCGGCGGCGGGGCGCTTGGTGCGCGCTGGGGGGTTTCGAAGAAGAACAGCCCGCTGCGGGCGGCGAAGACGTCCGCGGCGTGTTGCATCACCTGCCCCAGTGCGCTCTGGCTGAGCCAGAAGACGAGCGGCACGTTCAGCCGGCTGAGCCGCTCCCGCTGGAAGTTGAGCGCCCGCAGGGCGCGGCGAATCCGCTCCACGCGCACGCGCTCGGGATCCTCTTCTGGCAGGTAGGCCACGCGCATCCCGGCGCCGGCCAGTCCGCGGGTGTGCACGAAGACGACCGGCGACCGGGGTCGGTCGCGGACACGCTGCTCGCTCGTCCCCTCACCTGTCCCCTCGTCAGGCGATTCGTAGAGCAGTTGTTGCTCCAGTTGTCCTGCCAGGTCGGGCTGGTCGGGCGAGAGTTCGACCTCGATCAGGCCACGGATGCCCCCGGCCTCCAGGTGCTCGCGCACGTGTTGCATCAACCGCTCGCGCAGCGGCTCCTCCTCGCAGATAGCGAAGAGGAATCCGCCGCGCCCCGGCATGTCCAGCGCGTCGCACAGCAGCGCCAGTTCGAGGCCGATGTCCTCCGCTGGAGCCGGTTCAGGCCATCTTGCGGAACTCATCCGCCCGTTCCTCCAGCAGCGGCCGGACGATGGGATGGATACCCCACCAGGCGTCGCCGCCGTCGTATTTCAGCAGGCTCAGGTTGTGCAGCAGGCTGCGGGCGATCTCGCTGTTGACGAACGGGCCGCCGCTGTAGATGCGCCACAGTTCTTGGTATTGCTCCTGCGTGATGCCACCCCGGTAGGTGTTGCGCACCTGGCGGGCGGCGTATTCCACGTCTTCGACCTGGGCTGGCCCCTGTTCTCCGCGCGTGCGCCTGGCCCGGAGCACGGTGCTGCGGGCCAGCGCGATCAGTTCTTTGAGCGGGCCAGCGCGATCAGTTCTTTGAGCAGGCCACCACACAGTTCCACCAGCCGTTCGGCGGCCTCCGGCGCGAGCAATCCGGGCATCAACCGGCGGTCCAGCACCTCGAGCAGCGACTCTCGCCCCTCCCGGCAGATGTTCCCATCCCGCTCTGTCGTCTTGACGTTGGGCAGCACAAAGTTGCGCGGGAAGGACATGCGCACGTGCTGGAAGTCGTTGGTGTGATAGAGCGCCAGGGGGACGGTGTAGACGATCCGGCAGCGCGGTTCCAGCAGCGCGTTCGCCCCCCGGCAGAACAGGTCGCGCACCTGGTTCTGGTCGTACATCTTGTCCAGCCCGTCCACGATGACCAGCGTGCGACGGCCCGATTTCTCATGCAAATCCTCCAGCAACAGGTTCAGCCGTTCGAGCAGGTCGGAGAGGTTGGCCTGCGCCTCGGCGCGCACGTGCTCGCGCCGGTAAGGGGCATCGGTAGTCAGTTTCACGCTGAACTTGGCGATGGCGGCGTTCAGTTCGCCTCCCACCTCGCTCTCCATCTTGCCCCGCTCGCTCTCCTCAAAGACGCGGGTAGTGTACCAGAACAGGAGGTCGTGGAGCCGGCCCTCTTCCAGCCTGACGCCGCTATCCTGGGCAGCCTTGAACACCTCCAGGCCCAACACGACCAGCAGGTCGGCGTAGTCCACGTCGCCCAGGTTGAGCAACCCCTCGACGTTGACTGGCACGACGGTGTGCGTATCGCGCAGCGCTTCACCCAGCCGCGCCAGTTCGGTGGTCTTGCCGCTTCCCCGGTGGCCGGTGAAGAGGGTCTTGTCGTCGTCGCTGGGGTCGAGCCGCAGCAGTTCATCCATCAAGGAGGTGATGCTGGCCTCCTCCGGCCGGCCGGCGTAGAAACGTTCCAGCCACTTCTCTCTCAGGGGACGTTCGGGGTCCAGCAGGGCGTAGGCTTCGGTCAGGTTCTCGGCTCTGCGCGGCGGTTCCATAGCAGTTCACCTCCTCAAGCGGCGCTTTCTGTGGAGGGATTATAGCACAAGTCTGTGTAGGGCAACAGTGGGACGCGAGAGGGGTTTTCGGAGCAGTTAGATCGGGCTAAAATCCAGCCCCGGAGGGGCTTTGCTCTCTCAGCGCGGGGACTTCAGCCCCGCGTAGCCCGGAAAGTCAGTGCCATTGGGCCAGTGGGGGCCCACAATTTGGGAGATACACCCTTGCCGAACGCACCATTTTCTCAGCGGATGCTGATGGAGCCTGACCCCTGGTCTATCCTCAACACGATGGTCTGCTCTGCCGCGTCGAAGTCGCCCGTCTCCCACACACCGTCGCCGCCGCGCTTGCCCTCCACCAGCCGGAATCGTTCGTCGGGGCGGAAGGGGCCGCTGCCCGAATCGAGCACCACCCGCGCGCCCACGCTTTCGGGCAGGACGATGGTAAGGCACCCGGAACCTCCGTCAATGCGGGCCTCGAAGGTGCTCCCGGTTGGCAGAGCCAGGTCAATGGAGCCAGAGCCAGCGTCGAGGGAGAGGTCGCTGACCTGCAGGCCGGTCAGGTCAAAGTCACAGGGGCCAGAACCGGCGTCCAGCGTGAGGTCGAGGACTGCATCGGGGCTGAGTCTCACGTCCCAGCGGCCTTCCTCCGCCCCACTGCCGAAGTCAAATGGCCCGAACCAGGGGCCGGAGAAGTGGCTGTCCAGTTCTACGTCAGCCTGGTCGCCGCGCACGTCCACGTCGAAGACCAACTTGCCGCGATAGGCGACGTCGCCCTCGATGAGGTTGGGGGAGTCGCGCAGCGCGCTCAGGTAGCCAGGCGCGCTGGTCCAGTCAATGTAGGCGGAGGCATGCTCCACGCCCGCCAGCGGATATTCGACGTGTTCGGTGCGCAATTCAACCGGCTGGGTCAGATTGGACAGAGCCGGTATGTCCCGCGCGAAGAGCACGATGGTCACAGCGCCGCCGATCAGCATCAGGATCAACAGCCCGCTGATGATGGCCCCGAACATTGAGCGCCGGCCGATCAACACGTCAATGCCGAGCGCGATCAGCAGCAGCGGCCACAGTCGCCACAGGACGTTCCACGATTGCCAGGGCAGGTAACCCAGGTTCGACAGCAACAGGAGGACGCCAGCGCCAATGAGCGCCAGCGGCCAGAAGAAAGAGGGCGGGCGGCGGCGTGGCCTGTGAGTCGGTACCCTTGAGTCCTCTTCAAATTCAACCGATTCTTGAACGTCTGACACAACACACCTCCTTAAATCAGCACTGTGAGATTTGTCCGGCGTAGGTCAAGCGCCTCTATAATTATACGCAAACAGGCGGACAGAGTTGCAACCCCGCTTGCCCTCACCAGGCCAATGTGGTAGACTGGGGGCAACGACTCGCTTCAACCCATCAATCCAGGAGGCAGGTCAATGGCTGGCAACGATCATCAGGCGGTGGCGGGGATGCTCACTGCTCTCTTGCAACCCTGGCACGACAGTGTGGACAATCCGTCAAAGGCCCAACAGGAGGTGCTGCAGCGTCTGCTCGAGAGTTACGTCCAGACGGATTACGGCGCGCAGCACGACGCGGCCCAGGTCGAGACGATTGATGACTATCGTCGCGCCTTCCCGGTCGCCACCTACGAGGACTATAAGCCGCTCATCCAGCGGGTGATGGCCGGGGATGTGAGCCTGCTCCTCAGCGAAGAGCCGGTGGGCTGGGCGATCACCCGGGGCACGACGAAGGGCGAGTCCAAGTTCATCCCGATGACGCCTACCGACCTTCGCATGCGCATCAGCGCCGGGCGGGCGATGATGAACTACGTGGTCTCTGGCGGCCAGTACGATCTGTTCGAGGGGGTCAACCTGAACCTGAATTTCCCCTCGGCGGTGGGGACGGTGCAGGTGGGGGAACGGGAGGTAGAATACGGCTACAGTTCCGGCATTTACGTGAAGTACGTGTCCGCCTTCACGCCCATCCGCTCGCTGCCGACGCAAGACGAGATTGACGCGCTGGGCGGGGGCAAGACCATCCGCGATTGGGAGGCGCGCTTCGAACTGGCCTACGAGAAGTGCAGGGACGAGAACGTCACGCTGGTGGGCGGCGTCGCCCCGACCGCCATCCGCTTCGCCCGCTACCTGCGGCGGGCCCACTCCGTCTACCCCAAGGGTCTGTGGCAAACGCAGATCATGACGCTGGGCAGCGTGCCGGGCATCAACACGCGCTATCAACCGGCGCTCACCGCTCTCTACGGGCCGGTCGCCATCCGCGAGATCTACGGTACCACTGAGGGCATGTTCGGCCAGCAGCGGGACGAACGCCGGGCGTGGGTGCCTAACTACGATCTTTTCCTCTTCGAGGTGAAGACCCGCCCCTCGGCTATGCTCCCTTCGGCCTCGCTCAGGGCAGGCAGGGCCGGGTCGGGCATCAAGATGCTGCACGAGATGCGACCCGGCGAGGTGGGCAGCCTGGTCGTCTCGACGCCGGTACTGCCGCGCTATGAGATCGGCGACCTGATTCTCGCCTTCCGGCCGCCCTACTTCCGCTGCATTGGTCGTGACCGCTGGTGGACTCCCCTGCGTTACGCCTGGGACGAGTTGATGACACTCAATCTGGGCCAATTGTAGATAGACCTCTCGGAGCAATCTATGCCTGCTACTATCACCCGCCGTGACATGCTCAAGCTGATCACTGCGACCGCTGCGGCAGCGGCGCTTTCGCCCGTCTTCCACGCCCGCGCCCGTTATCCCATCCCGCCGGGGCCCGACGATGGCGTGGATACCGACGCCTGGGTGCGGATGGGCCGGGCGATCCACACCGTCGCCTTTTACGACGAACCATCCACCTCCGCCACGCGGCTGGACGCACGCTACCGCGACCAGTCCTTCCTCATCACCAGCCAGGTGCGCGCCCCCTTCAGCGCCCACAACAATCTGTGGTACAAGACTACCCTGGGCTACGTTCACTCCGCCTGGGTACTCCCGGTGCGCGTCTATCCCCCCCAACCCTTCATCCGGGACGTCGGGGAGTGGGGCTTCTGGGGCGAGGTCTCCCAGGTGTTCACCGACGCCCGCGCCCAGCCCCACCCCCAGGCTGGGAAGGTCTACCGGTTCTACGGCGGCACCGTCTACCACGTCGTGGATGCGTTTGAGGACGAGCAGGGCAGCGGCTGGTACAAGGTCTTCGACGAATTTCCGCCGCCGAGTCCGAGTCATCAGTGGGTATTGGCGCGTGACGTACGTCGTGTCCCCCGCGCCGAGATGGCCCCCATCCACCCCTTCGCTGGTGAGAAGCGCATCGAGGTGGATCTGGGCAAACAGTCGCTGACCTGCTACGAGGGGGAGCGGATCGTGTTCATCACCCTCGTCGCCTCCGGCATAGGGGGGGGGATACAATTGGAGGATGGCACGGTGGTGGACTTAAAAACGCACACGGGGGAGACGTGTGTGCTGCTCAAGCAGCCCTCGCGCCACATGTGCAACCGGCCTTATCCGGGGAGGGCGCCCACGGCGGGGGAGATCTTCGACCTGCCAGGTATTCCCTGGAACACCTTCTTCGACCTGAGCGGCACCGCCATTCACGGCACTTACTGGCACAACGACTTCGGCATACGGCGCAGCCACGGCTGTCTCAACGTCTCCTGCGAGGTGGCCCGCTGGATCTACCGCTGGGTCTATCCCATCGGTGGCTGCGAGGACGACTTTATCCAGAGCGACCGCCGGGTCGGCACGCCGGTCAGCATTTTTTAGCCGTCAGCCATTAGCCGTCAGCCGTTAGCGGTTAGCAGTCAGCGGTTGGCAATGGGGTCGCAGGCTGGAGCCACCGAAACAAGACTTCGCCGGGCTCAGTCGAGGTGTTTTGACTTCCACTCCATTCAGAGAGGTGCGAAAAACGGGCTAACCTTCGGGAGGGTAAAGGGTAAAGGTTTTCCACACCTGGCGCAGGGGCGGCGGAATGGTCTCGCCGTCTGTCGTCCGCACCCTCAGCACGTACAACCAATAGTCAGGCCCCTGCACAACCAGCGCCTCGGCCGCCCCTCCCTCTGATCCAGGCCAGCCTTCGTGGAAGAGAAACGCCGTCTGGCCCTGCCACTCTGTCTCCTCGACGTCCAGCACGCGGGGTGGCTCGTCCAGATCGTGAGTCGTCTCCAGCATCACGACGGCGTTGTTGAGCAACAGAGGCTCGACAGGGCCAGGCGCCCACCACAGCGTGACCTCACCGTCTCCGTAGCGCCACACATGCCCTCCGGCCTGCTGATCCCCCTGCGACGCCACTTCCACGAAGTCCCGCGGCACATGCACATCTACCCCGGCAGGCAGGACGTCTGTCAGGTCTCGGAAACAGATAGGGAGCGGCTGGAAAACTAACTCTCGCTCTCCTTCAACCTCCAGCGCGGAGCGCACATATACCAACAGCCGCCAGTCACCCTCCAGCGGCTCGAGCGGGAGTTGCAGTGGCTCCTCACCCACGTACAGATTCCCCTCCTGCGGCACCAGGTCGAATGGCCAGCGGGGAGAGCCCTCCGGGTCTATCACGGTGGCGCGGACGGTGGCCGTCACGCTGACGCCCGGCGGGGGCACCAGTTCCACCTCGATGGGCACCGGCTGCAGAGCCGAGACCTGCCTGGGCCAGTGGATGGTCAACGCCAGCGGCGGGATCGGGGTGGCGGTCGGGGTCGGGGAAGGAGTCGGCGTGGGTGATGGAGTGAGCGTGGGAGTGGGAACGGGAACGGGAGTGGGAGTCGGAATCGGTGTTGCTGGCGCACAGGCCGCCAACAGCGCCAGGAGGATGCATAGTTGCAGACCGTTGGTGGGGATTTTTTTACGGGCGTTTGAAATTCTGATGCCCATAACGATACCTCCTTACAGGCTCACTCAATTGGCTCAATCGCATGCTGGTTAACGTTCAGCGGCCCTGCTGTGCTACAGTCTCTCCGGCCAATAGCGCCTCCACGTATCTTCTCAATATCTTGGGGCAGGGGCGGCGTAGGGCGGTTTTGCTAACCGCCATAGGGTCGGATAGTAAATCCGACCTACTTCCGCCCCAGCTTTTTGAGAAGATACGTCTCCACCGCCTGGCGGGTGGGCAAAGAAGGTTGGGCCCCCAGTTTGGTGGTAGCCAGGACACTGGCTGCGTTCCCCCAACGCACCGCCTCAGCCAGCGATTGACCCTCGGCCAGAGCCACGGCGAAGCCGCCCACGAAGGCATCGCCTGCGGCCGTCGTGTCCACCGGCGTCACGTCGAAGGCGGGGAAGAGTCTTGTCCCTCCTGCTCGCGCCAGCAGAGCGCCCCGTTCGCCCAGGGTCAGAATCACTGTGTCTACGCCCGACTCCCTCAGCGCCATGGCCGCCGCCCCGGCTTGGGCCCGGTCTCCCACGGGCATACCAGTCAAGAGCGCCGTCTCGCTCTCGTTGGGGATGAGCACGTCCACCAGCGATAGCAACGCGGCAGGCAATGAACGGGCGGGGGCTGGGTTGAGAATGACCGTCACCCCATGGGCGCGGGCCACCTCAGCGGCCCGGGTCACAGTTTCCAGCGGGCTCTCCAGTTGTAGCAGCAATGCGGCGGTGGCGGCGATGGCAGCCTCGGCGGCGTCCACTTATCCTTTCACCCTGCAGGTGCTTACACACTATCACAGAATAGAGAAGACGTCAAGGGGATTTACCCGACTGGGTGCATTTCAATTGGGGGGCGAATCGGCTCTTCGTAGCGTAGAAGAGATTCTTCGCTACGCTCAGAATGACACGCCAGTTAAGGAACTGAGAATGCAGTCGCCCTACCATCGGCAGCCACATCGCTGGACAATCGCCCCGAAGTGGAGTATACTTGAATTACGCTTGATACTTACGGAGGAACCATGAGCAAAGATTTTCCCGGCCGGGGCAAAGTGGCGATCCTCAGAACTGGCCCTGAGACGGTGCTGGAGGACTACGCTCGCTTGATGGAACTGGCGGGCTTTCGGGAAGCCCTACCCCAGGACAAAGAGACCATCTTGAAAATCAACATCTCCTGGCAGACCTGGTACCCCGCCTGCTCGACCGCCCCCTGGCAACTGGAGGGGGTGGTCCAGGCTCTGCAGGCCGCTGGCTACCAGAACCTGATCGGTGCCCACAACAACACCGTCGTCGTGGACGCCTACGTGGGCGAGCGCAACAACAAGCACAAGTACGTCGTTGAAAAGTACGGCCTGCGCAACGTTCACCTCTACGAGCCGCAGTACAACTGGGTGCGCTACGAGCCCAAGCAGCCCTTCCTCGTGTTGGATCAGGTCTACCCCGAAGGGTTGTACATCCCCGAGATCCTCATCGGGCGCAATATCATCCAGTTACCGACGGTCAAAACGCACGTCTTTACCACCATCACGGGCGCGATGAAGAACGCATTCGGCGGACTCCTGGGTACCAAGCGCCATTGGACGCATTCGGTCATCCACGAGACGTTGATGGACCTATTGATGATCCAGCAGGACATCCACCCGGGGCTCTTCGCGGTGATGGACGGCACCTTCGCCGGTGACGGCCCCGGCCCCCGCGCCATGCGCTGGCACGAGAAAGACGTCATCCTGGCCTCCGCCGACCAGGTAGCGATTGATGCCATCTCCGCCCACCTGCAGGGCTTCGACCCGCTCTCCATCCCCTTCATCCGCATCGCGCACGAAATGGGGCTGGGCGTGGGCGACCCCGACCAGATCGAGATCGTGGGCGAGGACCGGGACTGGGTGATGGCCCAGAACTACCACTTCGTTCAGGAGGACACCTTCGCCAGCCGGGGGCAGAAACTGATCTACCACGGCTGGCTGCATCCACTGGAGCCGCTGCTGCTGCGGACGCCGCTCGTGCCCTGGTCCTACTTCGCCAGCAACTTCTACCACAACGTCTACTGGTATCCATTCGTGGGGCGCAAACGAGTGGCGGCCGCGCTGGAGACCAAGTGGGGTCACCTGTTCACCGAATACGGGGCCGACGCCGGGCTGCGCGGCGCGGTGATGCCGGGGATGGAGCCGAAGACGGTAGTCGTCGCTGCTGCCGGCCTGGGCGCTCTGGCCGCGGCCCTCGGCGTGGGCGCGTGGTGGCTCTCGCGCCAGCGCAAGGAGAATGCGTAGGGCGAACTCCTGTGGTCGTGGGCAGGCACAAGACCTGCCCCTACCCCACAGGCGCAAGACCTGCCCCTACCCCACAGGCACAAGACCTGCCCCTACCCCAATTTATCAAAGGGGTAAGCAATGATCAATAAAGCAGAACTAGGCGCGCTGTTCGGCGGGCTGCGGGCGGCTGTCACCATCGCCGACGAAGACTTCCGCATCCTCTTTATGAACGACCTGTCCATCGAGCACTATGCTACCAGAGGGGGCGAGGCGCTGGTCGGCACCGACCTGCTGGATTGCCACAACGCCAAATCGCAAGCCCAGATCCGTGAGATGTACGCTCGCTACCGCGCCAGCGACCTGACTCCCACCCGCTATCACGAGGACAAGAGGGACGGCCTTGGAAGAAGCATAATCCTCGTTCCACTGGTAGTCAGGGGCCAGTTCCGAGGTGTTGCGGAACTGATGTGGGGTGAGCGCTCGGAACTGGTGTTCGAGAAGTAGAATAGAGCAACAGCATCACGTTTTACGTTTCATATATCACACACATCACGTAAAAGGAGGCTCAACAATGATTGTCGGACTGCCGAAGGAGATTAAGGATAACGAGTACCGCGTGGGCATGACGCCGGGGGGAGCCCGCCAGTTGGTGGAAGCCGGGCACCAGGTGTTGGTCGAGACCAACGCTGGCGAAGGCAGTGGCTTCCCCGACGCGCAATACGAGGCAGCCGGCGCCAAAATCGTACCCACCAACGCAGACGCCTGGGGGGCGCCGATGGTGGTCAAGGTCAAGGAACCACAGCCCAGCGAATACGAGTTTCTGCGGCCCGACCTGGTACTTTTCACCTACCTGCACCTGGCGGCGGAGGAGCGATTGACTCATGAGATGATGGCACGAGGACTGACCGGCATCGCCTACGAGACCGTAGAACTGCCCAACGGCCACCTACCTTTGCTGACTCCGATGAGCGAAGTAGCCGGGCGGATGGCAATCCAGATCGGCGCGTACTATATGGAGAAGATGAACGGCGGTCGTGGCAAACTCCTGGGGGGCGTCCCGGGCGTGCGGCCAGCCGATGTGGTCATCATCGGCGCGGGAGTGGTTGGCACCAACGCAGCCCAGATAGCGCTGGGGATGGGCGCGCATGTCTTCATCATTGACATCAACCTCGATCGGCTGCGCTACCTCGACGAGGTGATGGGTGGGCGACTGACCACCTTGAGTTCTAACCCCTTCACCATCGCCGAAGCCGTGCGGCGAGCCGACTTGCTGGTAGGGGCGGTGCTCATCAAAGGAGCCAGAGCACCCAAACTGGTGACGCGCGAGATGATCAGCACCATGGTTCCTGGCAGCGTGATCGTAGACGTGGCGGTTGACCAGGGGGGCTGCGTCGAGACCACACATTCCACCACTCATTCCAACCCAACTTTCCTGGTGGACGGTGTCGTCCACTACTGCGTGGCGAATATGCCGGGGGCCGTGCCACGCACCAGTACCTATGCCCTGAGCAACGCCACCCTCCCCTACGCTGTCAGGCTAGCCAATATGGGGGCGGAGGCTGCTATCCGGGCCAATTCTGCCCTGGCAAAGGGAGTAAATACCTACAAAGGCAAGATCACCTATCCCAGAGTCGCCGAAGCGTTTGGCCTGGAGTACACGCCGCTCGAAACGCTGCTCTAGGCTCAAGTCCAATTGCCTACGGGAAAATCGAGGAGGCACTGGAACGGCTGCAGCGGTTTGTGAGAAGGCACGGGTAACGGGATGCTATCTGGAGGTGCGATGGGATGATTCACATCATCAGGGAACCCGCTACGCCGGAGCAAGTCGCCGAAATGTCAGAAGCCTTCGGAGGACTGCTCATCAAACTGGCAGTGGACGTGCGGAGAGGCATTCTGGCCGGCGGTGGGGAACTGCATGCCGACTGCGAACAGGTTCTCCTGGAGGATGGAAGCCGACAGGAAGACATCTGGGGGGCGGACTGGTACCCCAATACCGGCGAAGTGGGATTCGAGGCGCTGATTAACATCCGCCCCCGGCAGCAGAACTACGGAATGGAAATCCAGGATCCAGACCTACGGGTACAGGTGGAAGCCATCGTGCGGCGGTTGATGGAGGGAATATGAGCCGACAATCATTCCGAGAGCGGTATGAACGAATGTCCTGGCCCCAACAATTGGGGAACCTGGCCTCCACCCTGGCCCGGGTCTCATCCCGCTGTTCCCGTCCCGAGTACGACCCTCTGGTCACCGACCTTCTGAGAGAGGCTGCGCTGCTGATTGAGTGGAGTGCTCCCCACACCCCTCCGGCGGCCCATCCGGACCTGGCGGCGATGCAGCGGGAGGTGATGGCCTGGAGACAGAACTGGCCGTTGGATCAGGCCCGTTCACTTCTAGCCTTGCGGGCTCGGCAGATGTCCGAAGCCCTGCTGCGCGCGGCCGGCCTGGGTGTCCCGTCACTTCCCACGGAAAGCCCATTGAGCGGTATGTGAACAACTGTCTGCCACTTAGGGCCGTCGGGCGCAGCGGAAACCCACCACGTGGATGCGACGGGCGGGGTGGGCGATGTCTCGGCAAGTGGTGCGGGCGTCGTCGCCAGGATGGTTCCAGGAACCGCCCCGCACCACCTTGTACTTTTCGCCGAAAAACGGGGATTGGTAGGGGCTCCCAGGGTAGGCCCGGTACCAATCGGCCACCCACTCCCATACATTGCCGGCCATGTCATAGGCCCAGTATGGGCTGACCCCGGCCGGGTAGTTCCCCACGGGGGTGGTATCGCCTATGCGATAGTCGGAATTTAGCCTATGAGGATCGAATCTGTCGCCCCACGGGTAGGTCCGCCCGTCGGTTCCCCGCGCTGCCTTCTCCCATTCCGCCTCGGTGGGCAGTCGCTGGCCGTAGTACCGGCAGTAGGCTTGCGCTCCGTACCAACTCACGTTGGTCACCGGGTGCTGCTCGTACCCTGCCTCTACCACATAGCGCCCTTGCTGGTACAGGGTGCGGCTGTCCGGGTTCTCAGCCTGGGTGTCCAGGCAGATGTGGCCTTCGCACAGGCCAGCCGGGCCTCCCACAGCATTGAGAAACTGGACATACTGGGCGTTGGTGACGGGATATCGGTCAATGTAAAAGGCCTCCAGGTACACCCTCCTGGCCGGCCGTTCATCTGGGCTGCCTTCCTGGCTGCCCATGATAAATTCACCGACAGGGACCAAGATCATATCCAAAGGAGGCGGTGCAGTGGGGAGAAGACCCCAGAAGAGTCCAACGACGCCGGCCAGTGCGGCCGCAATCAGGATCGTCCCTATCAAAGTGGCTGGGGTTCGGAGGCGGTTGACCATGGTCATACTGAGCCATGAGAATAGATCTGTTATCCTACGGATGGCAGCATCCTACATCGTCCCAGGCGGGCCTGGCAGACATATTGCATTGTACGGACAACTGTTCAATCTGTCAAACAAGGCTTTCCACAGGAACACCTATCGTGCTGGCTGGGTTTCGTTTGACATCCTCTGGAAATCAGGGTACAATCTACTTGAATGTAAAATTCGCTCTTGTTAGGACAACTTGATGGTATCGCTCAGCATCACCTCCGTATTTTGAAGCATGCGTCACTTTCCCGAAACCGCGGGTGTGGGCAGTGCGTCGAAAGATAACTAACAAGAGCGAACGGTTTTTGTTGACCTCGTGGGGTCTTGGCTGATCCTGATGAGTGCTAGTTTGCCAGAACCTGGTCCATTTAAGACCCTGGTGAACAGGCGAAAGGAGGTGGGAGCAGAGGGACATAACACATGCCGACCGACTTCTGACAACTGTTTCCAGCAACCATCATTAAGGAGGAGGGATAAAATGACTAAGAGGATTGTGAGTCTGGGCGTGGCACTGACTTTTGTGGCCGTCCTCGTTGCAGGGTGCGCAGGAGGTGGTGCGGTCCCCTACGACGGGGTGATCAAGATCGGCGATGTCGCCCCCCTCACCGGCGACATCCCCAAGGTAGGGGAGGGAGCCAAGTATTCCCTGGAGATGTGGCTCGAGGACATCGAGGCAGCAGGTGGCCTGGACGTCGGCGGGGTGAAGTACCAGGTCGAAGTGATTCACGAGGACAACGAGTCCAAGGGCGAGTCCGCCGCCGCGGCGGCGACAAAACTGTGCGTGGAGGACGAGGTTCTGGCGATCATCGGCGCCTATGCCAGCAAGCAGGCCATCCCCACCGGGGAGGTGGCGGACGCCCAGGAGACACCGTGCATCAGCCCCTGGTCCACGAACCCCCGCACAACGTTAGATCGGCCCTGGGTCTTCCGCGGCTGCTTCCTCGACCCCTTCCAGGGGCCAGTAGTGGCCAACTTTGTGACTGAGGAATTCGGGTTCACCAAGGCAGCGGTGCTCTACGACGTGGCCAGCGACTACCCCAAGGGATTAGCCGAGTTCTTCAAGGCAGCCTGGGAGGATATCCATGGCGCTGGCTCGGTGGTGGCCTTCGAGACCTTCACCACCAAGGACCGGGACTTCAGCGCCCAGTTGACCAAGATCAAAGTCTCGGGTGCTGAGTTTTTCTTCACCCCCCAGTACTACGATGAGGTGCCCCTGATTGCGAAACAGGCCCATGAACTGGGATTGACCCAGATCATCGTGGGCAGCGACAGTTGGGGCTCGGCAGAACTGATGTCGCTCTGCGGCGACGACTGTGTCGGGTACTTCTTCAGCACCCACTACGCGGCCGCGGGGGCTAAGGGCGCCACCAAGGAGTTCATTGACCGCTACACCGACAAGTATGGCTACGTCCCGGATGATGTGGCGGCTTTGACGTGGGACACGGCGCTGATCGTTCAGAAAGCCATCCAGGATTGCGGCAATCTCACTGGCGACCTCAGTGCGGATCGCAAGTGCATCCGCGATGCCCTGGCCAAGATCAAGGACTTCGACGGGATCACGGGCAAGATGACCTTCACTGAGGAGGGTGACCCCATCAAGTGCGCGGTCATCGTCAAGATCAACGCGGATCACGAGTTCGAGTTCTACAAGTCGGCTTGCCCGTAAATTCTCACTACTCAAGGGGCTAGTTGCCAGGGGTTGGGTCACGTAGTTTTTGATACCTGGTCCCTGGCTTCTAGTCCCTCATTCTGAGAGAGGAGGTACGTAGGTGACTCTGGCTACGTTTTTTCAACACCTGCTAAACGCCTTACAATGGGGCAGTTTCTACGCTTTGATCGCCCTGGGCTACTCCATGGTCTACGGTGTCCTGATGCTTTTTAACTTTACTCACGGTGACATCTTTATGGTGGGAGCCTACATCGGGTTTTTCGTCTCGAGTGGACTGGTAGCCCTCTCCTCGTTAGGGATCATTGCCCTACCCGGCTGGTTGATCCTGGCGCTGACCATTATCATTGCCATGTTCCTGACATCCTTCGTGGGGATGCTCGTCGAAAGGGTGGGATACAGACCACTGCGAGGGGCCCCTCGCGCCTCGGCCGCGATTACCGGTCTGATGATAGGGATCGTCCTGGAGACGGGCAACCTGAAACTGCTGGGCGCCCAACGAAGGCACTTTCCCATCCTGATCGAGACGCAGAGTTATCAACTCGGTCCGGTCACGGTGACCAACACGAAGATCATGATCGTCTTTCTGTCCCTGCTGCTCACGCTCGCTTTGCATCAGTTTGTGCGCAGGACCAAGTGGGGCATGGCGATGCGGGCTATGGCCTATGACTTCGTCGTCGTCCCCCTGATGGGGGTGCCGCTGAACACCATCGCGGCGTTGACGTTCGGCCTCGGTTCAGCCCTGGCGGCCGCAGCGGGCATTTTCTTCGGCATCGCCTACCCCATCCTTGAGCCCTACATGGGCCTGCTGGTTGGGTGGAAGGCTTTCGTGGCCGCGATCCTGGGGGGACGCGGCTCGATCCTGGGAGCGGCGCTGGCCGGCTTCCTGTTGGGATTCATTGAGATATTTGTGGCTGCGGTCTTCCCTTCTACATTGCGCGACGTGATCGCCTACTCGATCATCCTCATCATTCTGACATTCAGGCCGCATGGTTTCTTCGGTGAGCCTTACAGTGCCCAGCTTAGACTATGATCCGAGGTAGCCACGAGGTGCATATGATCAATAAAGTAAGGAGAAACTGAGATGGAAGTGCGAGGGAGCACTGTACAGCCTGCGGAAGCGATAGCCAGAAACACGTTGCTCGTGAAGGTCCGGTCGCAGTTAGCCCAGATTCCACTGTTGGGTTGGCTCTTCGGGACCCTCACTGCAATGGCGATCGAGCAAGTCGCGGGCCGCTTATTGGCTCGAGCGCTCGGCCTGTCCGGCGTCCCCGGCCTGTTCGGCCTGCGGATCATGCTGACCAAGCCGGCGCTGATTCCCAGTGCAGTGGCTTACGTCCTCCTGGTCTATGCCCTGCCGACCTTGATCGTCGCCCGCTTGAGCGCTCCCCTGGCCAACAGGCTGGCCAAACTGCTTCTCGACAGGTTCCCACTCTGGGTCTCGCTGGTCGTTCACCTGGGATTACTCTACGCCACGCTGCATTTGTGGGGCGGCACCAGCGCCTACCGCATGCTCTTTCTGAGCTTCATTTTTATATCCATCATCCTCACCCTCAGCCTGAACCTGGTGAATGGCTATATGGGGGAGTTTTCTTGCTCTCACCCTGGATTCATGGCGATGGGGGCCTACGTCGCTTCGATCTTGACCGTCTTGTTCTTTGTCCAAGACGACGTCTTCGGGGCTCCGCTTCTGCCCCCGGCACTGGGGCCATTCTTGTTCCCCCTCGCGCTGATCGGCGGCGGGTTGGTGGCCGCTGTGGGAGCCTTGTTGGTAGCCATCCCCTCCTTCCGAACCAGAGGTGATTATCTGGCCATCATTTCCCTGGCGTTCCTGTTCATCGTCAAGAGCGTGATTGAGAACCTGGAAATCATCGGCGGTCCTCGCGGCCTCATGAACCAGCCGAAGTGGGCCAATCTACCCACCGTGTTTGCTTGGACGGCGATCTGCGTGTGGACGATCTACAACTTCACGCGTTCTACGATTGGCAAGGCGGCCTGCGCGGTACGAGATGACGAAACCGCCGCCGGTACCATGACCATCAATACCCGTCGCACAAAGATGGTGACCTTCCTCTTCGCTGCCTTCTGGGCCGGAGTCGCGGGGGGGCTCTTCGCCCACGTGATGGGCTACATCAATCCAGGCACCTTTGACGTAAAGAAACTCAGCGAGGTGCTGGCGATGGTCTATCTGGGCGGGTTGAACTCGGTCGTCGGTTCCATCGCTGGCGCGTTTGGCATCCAGCTCCTGATGGAGGTGCTGCGTCCTTTGGAGCTCTTCAAGTGGATCGTGATCCCTGTGCTACTCATCGTCCTCATGATCCTGCGTCCAACGGGCCTGATCGCTTTCACGGAAGTCAACGTCGAGGATCTCCTGAAGCCCCGGCAAAAACTGGAGAAAGGGAGGTGAGGCATGCCCCTGCTTCAAGTCAATAACATGACCCATTACTTCGGTGGCTTGCGGGCCGTTTACAACTATCAACTGGAGATAGATAAAGGCCAGTTGAGAGGGCTGATCGGGCCTAACGGGGCGGGAAAGACCACCATCTTCAACCTTATCACGGGTATCTACCAGCCCACCGAGGGAGAGATCCTCTTGGAGAGCAAGAATCTGGTAGGGCTGCAACCCTACGATATCGCCGCCATGGGCGTTTGCAGGACTTTCCAGAACCTGCGCCTGTGGAGGCACATGACTGTCTTCGATCACGTGAGGCTGGCCCGCTATTCGAAACTTCACTATGGATTGATCGGAGCCTTCCTCGGCACGGCTCGACGCCACAGGGAAGAGGCCGAGAGCGAAAAGATGGCTTATGAACTTTTGGAGATGTTGGGGATCAGCCACTACGCGGACGAGATAGTGACCAATCTGCCCTACGGTGTCCAGAGAAAAGTGGAGATGGCCAGGGCGGTGGCTTCTGAACCCAACCTGTTGCTCCTGGATGAGCCCACGGCCGGGATGAACCCAGAAGAGATGCTGGAGATGATGGGGGTCATCCGACAGATACGAGACGAGTTAGGACCGGCCATTCTCCTCATCGAGCACAGGATGAAAGTGGCTATGGAACTTTGCGAGACCATTCAGGCCATAGACTTCGGAGAGTTAATAGCGGAGGGCACGCCGGAGGAAATACGAAACAATCCCAGGGTAATTGATGCCTATCTGGGCAAAGAGGAGGTGACCTGATGCTGCTATCGGTAGAGAATCTCAGAGTTTCCTACGGGGGGATCAGGGCCCTCCATGGCATCAGTTTCCAGGTAGATGAAGGTGAGATCGTATGTATGATCGGGGCCAACGGGGCTGGCAAGAGCACTACGCTGAGAGCAATATCCCGCCTGGTCCCTGTCGAATCGGGAACCAGGATGACCTACAAAGGGGAAGACCTGCTCAAGTATCGCGCCGATAAAGTGGTCAGCGAACTTGGTATCTCCCATGTCCCCGAAGGAAGGCGCTTGTTCGGCAACCTGACGGTTATGGAGAACCTGCGCCTGGCCACCTTTGCCCGCGAGAATGGCAAAGATATTGAGCGGGACCTTGAGCGGGTGTTCTCCCTCTTCCCACGGCTGGCCGAAAGGAAGACCCAGAAAGCCGGGACATTGAGCGGGGGTGAACAGCAGATGCTGGCTGTCGGCAGGGCGTTTATGAGCGGAAGAAAAGTAATGCTCCTGGACGAACCTTCCATGGGATTGGCCCCTCTGCTGATGGCAGACGTATTCAAAGTGCTGAAGGAGATCAATCAGGAGGGAACGACGATTCTTCTCGTGGAGCAGAACGCCCGTATGGCACTGCAGTTCGCGCGGCGGGGCTACGTGCTGGAAACTGGAAGCGTCGTCCTGGAAGGGGCATCGGCGGAACTGGCCGCCAACCCGGAGGTGAAGAAGGCTTACCTGGGCGGGTGATTCTCAGGATGCAGGATGCAGGATGCAAGATACAGGATGCAAGAGATGGCCCCCTCGTCTTAGGCGCAGGGGGCTTTTGCATGAAATCCGTTTAATCCTGCCAATCCGTGTTCTTTAGGAGCGTGAACGTGGAACTGGACGACATTCTGACCTGGGCGGAGATTGATCTGGACGCCATCGCCTTCAACGCCGCTGGCCTGAAGGCCCGCGCCGGGGGGAAAGCGGAACTGATGGTCACCGTCAAAGCCAACGCTTACGGCCACGGGGCGGTGCCGGTGGCGCGGGCGGCGCTGGGGGGCGGCGCCACGCGCCTGGCAGTACACCGCACACTGGAGGGCGTGCAACTGCGCCAGGCGGGTATCACTGCCCCCACCCTCATCATGGGCTACACCCTGCCCGCCGAGTCGGAGCGCGTCGTGCGCTGGGACCTGACCCCGACGGTCAACAGCGAGGTGCAGGCCGAATCGCTGTCGGCGGCGGCAGTGGCCGCAGACAAACTGCTGCCCATCCACCTCAAAGTGGACACCGGCATGGGCCGCTACGGCCTCCTGCCGGACGAGGTGCTGGATTTCGTGCGCTTCCTGAGCAATCTGCCGGGCCTGGCTCTGGAGGGGTTGTATACGCACCACGCCGTGGCTGACCTGGCCGACAAGACCTTCACCCGCCGCCAGTTCAGTATCTACATGGACGTGGTAAAACAATTGGAGGTGGCGGGCTTCACCTTTCCCCTCAAACACGTGTCCAACAGCGCCACCACGCTTGATTTGCCGGAGATGGCGCTGGACATGGTACGCTGTGGCATCGCTCTGTACGGTTTGCGCCCTTCGGACGAGGTAGAGCCAGCCATTCCACTGCATCCGGCTCTGACGCTCAAGAGCCGGGTGGCCCGCGTGCGCACGTTGCCCGCCGGGGCCAGCATCAGTTACGGCCGGACGTACATTACCGACAAGCCCACGTGCGTGGCGCTCGTCCCCGTCGGTTACGGCGACGGTTACCATCGCATCCTCTCCAACCGGGGCGCGGTCCTCGTCCACGGTCAGCGAGCACCCATCGTCGGGCGCGTGTGTATGGACCAGTTCGTCGTGGACGTCAGCCACATCCCGGCCGTCCAGTTACACGACGAGGTGGTGTTGATCGGATGGCAGGGGGAGAGGCACATCCCGGCCGAGGAGGTCGCCCGCTGGGCCGAGACGATCAACTACGAGGTGACCACCAGCCTGTTGCCACGGGTGGTGCGCGTCTATCTGAGGGGAGGAAAGGAAGTTGGTAGATTGGGGAACTGGTAAATTGGGGCGTGGAAGGGCTTGTTCTGTGGCGCAAGAGCGAAATGCGGTATAATGGAAGGGAGAGGAGATATAGTTGATGAGACGTATCGTGTGCAATCCCAACATCCTAGGAGGTAAGCCCATCGTTCGCGGCACGCGCATCTCTGTCCAGTTTCTCCTGGAACTTCTCAGCGCCGGGATGTCCATCATGCATGCTTCCAGGTCTCATCCTTACCTGCAAATCGTGGACTATCTGAGTTGGGCAGTGTACGTCAAGTGGACACGTGCGGAGCGGCGACCGTGGAACAACATCGCTCACCTGATACGGACGGAGCACGAGGTCTTCAAGGATAGCGAGAGGCGGTACTACTAAAAAGCGACCCACCCGACTAAGCCTTACGGCAGAGCCCAGGGGCTCTTTCATCGGGTGGGAACCTTTGCAAGTATATTTTAGCACAAAAGGCCAGAAAAGTCAAAATGGAGTACGAACCCGTCATCGGCCTGGAAGTCCACGCGCAAATCCACACCCGTTCCAAAATGTTCTGCTCCTGCCCGGTGGTGGAAGATACGGGAGACCTTCCTCCTAACACCTACGTCTGCCCGGTCTGCACCGCCATGCCCGGGACGCTGCCAGTCATCAACCGGCGTGCAGTCGAGATGACCATCCTCACCGGATTGGCGCTCAATTGCGAGGTCAATTCCGTCACTGTCTTCTCGAGGAAGAACTATTTCTACCCCGATCTGCCGAAAGGGTACCAGATCTCACAGTACGACCTGCCTATTTGCACCGGCGGCTACCTGGAGATTGAGACCGAGAACGGCACCAGGTGCATTGGCATCACCCGCGCTCACCTGGAGGAGGACGCTGGCAAACTGTATCACGTGGGCGGCGTCAGCCTGGTGGATCTCAACCGCGCTGGCGTGCCGCTGATAGAGATCGTCAGCGAGCCGGATATGCGCTCGGTCGAGGAGGTGCGGGCCTACGCGACCAAACTGCGCTCCATCATCGTCTACCTGGGCGTCAACTCGGGGGATATGGAAAAAGGGGTAATGCGCTTCGAGGCCAACGTCAGCGTGCGGGCCGTAGGCTCCGACGTGCTGAATCCACGCCACGAGATCAAGAACCTCAACTCCTTTCGTGCCCTGGCCCGTTCCGTCGAGTACGAGATCGCCCACCAGATCGAGGTCTACGAATCCGGCGGCACAATCACCCAGCAGACGATGGGCTGGGACGAGACGCGAGGAGTCACCGTGCCTCAGCGAAGCAAGGAGCACGCCCACGACTATCGCTACTTTCCGGAGCCTGACCTGCCGCCACTGGAGATTGGCCGCGAATGGGTGGAGGAACTGCGGACCCAACTGCCGGAACTGCCCGATGCCAAACGTGCCCGCTTCATCGCCGATTATGGCCTCAGTGACCACGACGCTGGGGTGTTGGTCGCTGACAAGGGTGTGGCCGACTATTACGAGGCCGCCGTCGCCATTGGCAAGGCCGGCCCTAAGACAGTCGCTAACTGGATCACCGGCGCGTTGTTCCGGCTGATGAAGGAGTCGAGCGTCGGAATCGCCGACGTGCAGGTGAAGCCCCGTGCGCTAGCGGAACTGATCGGATTGGTTAAGAATGACACCATCAACCTCAACACGGGCAAGGAGGTGCTGGAGGAGATGTTTGCCAGCGGTCGCAGTGGTCGCCAGATTGTGGAGGAGCGCGGGCTGGCGCAGATCTCCGATGCGACGGCGCTGGAGAAGATCGTCGCGCAGGTGCTGGAGGAGAATCCGGAGCAGGTGAGCCGGTACCTGGGCGGCAAGGTGCAGATCCTCGGCTGGCTGATGGGGCAAGTGATGAGGGCCACTCGAGGCAAAGCGAACCCCCAGGTGGTGCGGGAGTTGTTACAAGCCCAACTGGAGGCTCGACGGGGCTGATGGACGGGGCTGGTCATGAGAAACGCGATGCTAGCCCCGAAGTTTGTCATAGCCAGAATATGCTCTGTGTCACTGGCGTGCCTGAGGTAAGTGGATATACTCTCTAATAGAACAAGCAAGGAGGTGGGCAGGATTAACTGCAATATAACAGTAACCGAAGTAGCACCTGCCTGTGAAACTACCTGCATAACTTGGACGGAGGTACAAATATGTCGGAAGAATTGAATCCCTTTGCCATTGCACAGAAACAGTTGGACCAGGCGGCCGAGATCATGGGCCTGGATCCGGCGACGCACGAACTGTTGCGCTGGCCGCTGCGTGAACTGCACGTCACGCTCCCTGTACGCATGGATGACGGCACGATCAAGATTTTCCACGGCTTCCGCATCCAGTACAACGACTCCCGCGGGCCGACGAAAGGCGGCATCCGCTACCACCCCGAGGAGACCATTGACACGGTCAGAGCCCTGGCCGCCTGGATGACCTGGAAATGTGCTGTGGCGGATCTACCGCTGGGCGGCGGGAAGGGCGGCATCATCTGCAACCCCAAGGAGATGTCAGAACGGGAATTGGAGCGATTGAGCCGTGCCTACATCCGCCAGGTAGGTCGCATCATAAGCGAGGAGACGGACATCCCCGCGCCTGACGTCTACACTACGCCGCAAATCATGGCCTGGATGATGGACGAGTACTCTTTCATACGGGGGTACAACGTCCCCGGCGTCATCACCGGCAAGCCGATCCCCCTGGGCGGTTCCCAGGGCCGGGGGGACGCCACCGCACGCGGTGGGATGTATTGCATCCGTGAGGCGGGCAAGGTGCTGGGGATTGAACTGAAGGGCGCCACCGCTGCTGTCCAGGGCTACGGCAACGCCGGTCAGTTCGCTCACATCCTGGGGCAGGAACTGCTCGGTCTCAAGGTTGTCGCCGTCTCTGATTCCAGGGGCGGCATTTACAATCCCGATGGCCTCGACCCGAAAGCAGTCATCGCCCACAAGCGGGAGACCGGATCAGTGATCAACTTCCCCGGCGCGAAGAACATCACCAACGCTGAGTTGCTGGAACTGGACGTCATGGTGCTGATCCCGGCCGCGCTGGAGAACCAGATCACCGCTGCCAACGCTGGCAACGTCAAGGCGCACATCGTAGCGGAGTTGGCCAACGGCCCCACTACCCCGGAGGCTGACGAGATCCTGTTCAAGAACGGCGTCTACGTCATCCCCGATTTCCTGTGCAACTCTGGTGGCGTGACCGTCTCCTACTTCGAGCAAGTGCAGAATGCCTACGATTACTACTGGGACCTGGAGACCGTCCAGGAGCGGCTGGACAAGAAGATGACCGCCGCCTTCCACGCTGTGCACGACGCGGCACAGAAGCACGGGGTCCCCAACCGCATGGGCGCCTACGTCGTGGCCGTAGGCCGCGTGGCTGAGGCCTGCAAGTTGCGAGGCTGGGTGTAGGCCGCTGGCCGCCAGCAGGTAGCAGGTAGGCCTGCAAATTGTGCGGCCGGGTGTAGCCCTGTCCAACGTATGTACCCGAGCCCCTGCCACAGGGCAGGGGCTTGACATTTGACCTGGGTGTGTTTCAAATGAATTGGAGGAAAAGGGCGGATGCCTCGCTTCAGCGGGGATTTTCCGGCTGAAGCCGGATGTCCAACCGAAATGAAACAGGGTGCATTGCAGTTTGGGGGCGAGTTGACCGCACTGGCCTGAAGCGCCGGTGCTAGACCGCTTTGCTGATGGGGGAAACCGTCCAGCACCGCCTGTTTGCGGCGGTGTGTGCCGGGCAAACGTTTGCTGCCCCAGAATTGAAATGCACCCCATGAAACACACCCATTTGACTTTGCAGGGCTTTCGGGGTAAGATAGAAATATGCTGAATCGGTAGCCACTCACAGAGGAGGTCATCATGTACCAAAAAATCATCATCGTTGGAAACCTCGGCCGGGACCCGGAGATGCGTTATACTGCTGACGGAACGCCCGTCACCAATTTCTCCGTTGCGACCAACCGGCGTTGGAATCGCCCTGACGGCAGCCAGGGTGAGGAGACGATCTGGTTCCGCGTCAGCGCCTGGCGGCGGCTGGCCGAGACCTGCAATGAGTATCTCCAGAAGGGACGGCAGGTTTTTATTGAGGGCCGATTGAAACCCGACCCCGCCACCGGAGGCCCGCGCATCTGGACGGGAAATGACGGGGTGACCCGTGCCCAGTATGAGATAACGGCGCTGACCGTCAAATTCCTGGGTGGACGCGGCGAAGCGCCTCCGGCTGAGGTGCCCGGTGCACCCGAGGAGCCCCCGACCGAAGGAGAGGGAGAAGGAGAAATTCCCTTCTAGGCCAGCCCCTGGTATCACTGCTGGCGCGGGCTTCAACTCCTGGCCCCAGCACGATGATGGGCCAGGTACATAACAGGACGCTTTCCCGTTCATAGTGTGCACTTCAGTGCGCTTCTGGGGGGGCTGAAGCGCCCGCTGCGAGTTTGTGCTTGCATTGCAGAAAGCAGGCCCAGCGGGCTCAGAAGCCCGGCCACGCTGGTAGCACGGCCTTGACCGCCGCCCTTGTAGCGGCGGTCTACCACAGCCTGTCCCTTTTGTAGTACGATGGAATGGAATTGCCTGGTCCAGAACGCGGATTCCAGGACGAGGACGGATGGGACGAGGACAGATGATCCGTTACTGTCCTGGAACCCGCGCCATCAAAAGGAGGTGCCCTCAATGAAGACGCCACATCGCCGCCAGATGCAGGTCAACGTCGAAGTTCCGCCCGACCTGGACGCCATCTACGCCAACTTCGCCCTGATCACCCACTCGGCTTCCGAGATTATCATTGACTTCGCCCGCGTGCTGCCCAACACCCCCAGGGCCAAGGTCTACGCGCGCATCATTACTACCCCGATGCACGCCAAACTGCTCCTCCGGGCGCTGAGCGAAAACCTGGAGAAGTACGAGGCACAATTTGGCGAGGTCAAACTGCCCTCCGATGCCAACAAACTGGCCCAGCAGTTCTTTGGCGCTGCCAGACCGCCGCAGCCCCCAGCAACGTGAGTCTTCCACCGGAGTGCAACGTGAGCCACTTAGAGATAATCGCCGAACGCATCCGGGCCGACTTCGAGGCCCACAACGACGCCCGCGACGAGGCGCTGCGCCGCTCTCGCGAGTTGATCCGGTTGTGCGCGACCGCTATCCGCGCCAGCCACCGCGACGAGTGGGACACGGCCCGCAAACTGCTGGCCCAGGCCGACGCGGTCGCAGATGGCATCCGGGAGGCCCTCGTGTCCTACCCCGACCTGCTGTACGCGGGCTACACCCGGGACGCGCTGAAGGAACTGGTCGAGGCGCATGCCACGCTGGCCCTGGCCAGTTCCGCTCCTGTCCCAGAGCCAGAGACGCTGAGGGTGGCCTACCCGGCCTATCTGAACGGGCTGTGCGAGGCAGCCAGCGAGATGCGCCGCCGCTGCCTGGACGAACTGCGACGTGGCAATGCCACGGAGGCCGAGCGACTGCTGGAAGCGATGGATGAAATCTACGACCTGTTGGTCACCTTCGACTTCCCCGACGCCATCACCGGCGGGTTGCGCCGCCGCGTGGACCAACTGCGCGGTGTGCTGGAGCGCACGCGAGGCGACCTGAGCAATAGCCTGCGTCAGGACCGACTGATCCGCGCTCTGCGCGACTTCGAGGAGCGGGTTAAGGTTGAGGCTGAGGTTGGGGCTGAGGTTGGGGCTGAGGTTGAGAATGAGTGAAGGGGGCGACCGGGTTATCCGCGCCAGCGAGATCGGGCGGTACGCCTACTGCTCCCACGCCTGGTGGCTGGGGAGCGTCCAGGGACTGCCCTCGTCCCACCAACATGAAATGGCGGCGGGCGAAGCGGCCCACCTGCGCCACGGGCGGCGGGTAAGAACATTGCTCTGGTTGAGCCATCTGGCGTACGCTATGCTGCTGCTGGCGGCGGTGGTCGGGGTTGTGTGGTTGGCTAGTTGGTTGGTTGGTTGGTGATGGCACCGTGGTTCTTCGCTCTACTGGCGTTGGGGCTATTGCTGCTCTGGCTGGCGCGGCGTGGGCAAGCCCGCAGCGGGCTGCCACAGGGCCGCGTGGTCTACACCGACACGGGTGGATGGGGCCGGCTGGAGCGCCCGCTCTTTTCACGCGAGTTGCTCCTCACCGGCAAGCCCGACTACCTGGTGGCCGATGGGGCCGACCTCATCCCCGTCGAGGCCAAATCGCGCCCCGCCCCGGCCCAGCCCTACTCCTCGCACCTCCTCCAACTGGCGGCCTACTGCCTGCTGGTCGAGGAGTGTTACGGGCGGCGGCCTCCCTACGGCGTCGTCAAATATGCCGACCGTGCTTTCGAGGTAGACTACACGCCCGAATTGGAAGACGAGTTGCTGGTGACGCTGGATCACATGCGGGCCGACCTGGCGGGTGGGAATGCTCCCCGTAGCCACGACGAACCCCGCCGCTGCCGGGCCTGTGGCTATCGTCAACGGTGTGATCAGCGATTAGTATGACCCTTCAGGAGATGAACGTGCGCATCTTCATCACCGGCCACAAGGGACAACTGGGCCACGCGCTCTATGTGGCACAGGTCATAGAGGATTTCCCTATTCCTCTGGCAACACATTTCATCAAGGAGAGACATCAATGAGTAATCGGCAAGACAATCCGTCACTTCCCGCTGGACGTTGCCAACCAGAGGTGTCCATTACACTGCGCATCCGGATGTTTGTACATGGCGTATTCAGCCGATTGCTCGAATGGGCTACCAGACCGCTCAGACCAATACTAAAAGGCCGAGCACCAGCACTGGCATCTGTTGCAGCGGTGGTAGAGGCAGACGGGCGCCTCTTGCTTCTCAAGCGGGGTGATGGTCGTGGTATGGATCTGCCAGGCGGAATAGTTCGTTGGGGGGAGTCAGTGGAGCAAGCAGTGCTGCGCGAGGTGCGCGAGGAAACAGGTCTGCAGGTAAGTGCCAAGCATTTTATTGGAGTACTCTCAGAGCCAGCCCGAGATCCCCGCTTTGGTTGTATATGCATTGCATACGCCTGTGATATAGTGGACGGCGATTTGCGTGCATCCGAGGAAGGCCAGCCTGCTTGGGTGCCAATCGGGCAGTTGCCAGAGAAGCTAGCATTTGGCAATGAAGCAATCTTGCAAATACACCGCAGCTACGTGCCAAATGCCGTTTCTGAGTAGTTTTGCCTGTCCCTCACCTGTCCGGCATGTTCCGTAAGTGATCCTCAGGCCGCACAAGGCCTTCAAACGAAAAAAGGAGTTAAAAACATGGGTAATAACGTTTCCCCAAGTGAGCGTGAAGTCCTCCTAGAAGAGTACAAAGTCATAGCCAATATGCATGAACACTTTGATAATATGAACTTGAGCATGATGTCTACCATCATAGCTGGTGTCTTTGTGCTGTGGGGCATCATGCTGAATGCATCTGTTCCCTGGGTTTTCGTTATGGCTATGGAGATACTAGTCTTTCTCGTTCTAAGCGGCTGGATCAGATATATGAGCATCCACCGAGGAATTGTCGTTCGGAAGCTCACCAGGGCCCACGAAATTGAGAAACTGCTACACATGCGGCAGAATCTGATATTTAGGGATGATGATCCGATAAAACGCAAACGCCACCGCCCAGGAGCTCATAGCGTGGAGATTTGGATATACTTGTTTCTGGTAACACTTGGCTCTCTAGTCACATTGTGCACGTGCCTCAGTATGGCCTTCGAGGGGGAATTTCTCTTATGCGAGATACCGCGAGTTCTACTGTCCAAATTACCTTGTATTCTTCTTGCCTTAGCTCCGCTGCTGCTTGCTGCATACTGGGGAATCATTTGCAGGGTCGAAGTAGTCCAAGTGATTCCCTTCTATCGTCCTCCCGAAAACGAGGTCCTCAAGTGGCTACTGGTGAAAGTGGGAGGTTACAAAGATCTGTACAAGGAAGTTGTTACATCTGAGGATGAATCGTGCAGAAACAAAGCAGATAGCTAGTACTCCACCACGAGGGTTTTGATAAGTCAAATGTGCCTCCCATGGAGGCGAGAACATGGAGGCGCGAAACCACACATCAAAATCACGGTGGCGAGGTACTAGCCTGCTGCGTCAACGCGCTGGGTACGTAAAAGGCAGCCTTGGTTGCCTGGTTGCCTATAGGTTGCAGTTGTCATCTTGAAAGATTCCTCGATTGCGATGCGGAGGTTCACTTAGATGTCTTTTCGGTTTCAGAGTTTGGAGATTCCAGAAGTTGTTCTTATTGAGGCCCAGTGTATTGAGGATGACCGTGGCTTTTTTATGGAGACCTATAGGATGTCTGAGTTTTCAGCCAACGGCATCTCGCAAGCCTTTGTTCAAGATAATTATTCCCATTCTGTTCAAAGGGTTCTCCGAGGGCTGCACTACCAAAAGCATCCTAAGGCCCAAGGGAAATTGGTGATGGTCCTTAAGGGTCAGATCTTTGATGTGGCTGTAGACATCCGTAAGGGCTCACCTACATATAGGAAATGGGTAGGTATGGTACTCGCTGGCGACGACTTCCGCATGCTCTACATACCACCGGGCTTTGCCCACGGCTTTTGTGTGCTCAGTGAGGAAGCAGACGTCGTGTATAAAGTGACAGAGGAATATGCACCAGAGTGTGATCGGGGCATTATTTGGAACGATCCAGACATCGGTATTCAATGGCCTATCACAGAACCTATTCTTTCACCTAAAGACGCTCGACTCCCTTTTCTCAAGGAAGCCGACAACAATTTTGAGGTTGTTCAGTTAAAGGGATGAGGAACTATGAAAGTTGCTATTACTGGAGCGGCTGGCCAGCTTGGATCTGCTCTGACATTGTCGTTACCAGCGCTTAATGTCGTTTCGCTCCAACATTTAGACCTTGATGTTACAGACCGTCTAACAGTCAAGAAGGTTCTTTGCAAGCTACGTCCTGATGCCGTGATCCACTGTGCGGCTATGACAGATGTCGATGCCTGCGCCCGCGACCCGGAGAAAGCGTACCGCGTCAACGCATTGGGCACGCAAAACGTGGTCCTGGCCTGCGCAGCCTGCGACGCGGCGATGGTCTACGTCAGCACCAACGAAGTCTTCGACGGCACGGCCACGGAACCATACCGGGAATGGGACCCGCCTCACCCCATCAACCCCTACGCCCGCTCGAAGGCGGCCGGCGAGTGGTTTGTGCGTCACCTGTTGACTCGCTTCTACATTGCCCGCACCGCCTGGCTCTACGCCCCCGGCGGGCGCAACTTTTCCAATCCCCACCGCATCGTCCAGTTAGCGGATAAACACGGCTCGCTCAAGGTGGTCACAGACGAGATCGGCAACCCCACCTACGCGCCGGACCTGGCAGATGCTATCGCCGCCCTCATTCACACCAATGCCTACGGGGTCTACCACCTGACCAACGCAGGGTACTGCTCCCGCTACGACTTCGCCCGCGAGATCTTACGCATCAGCGAACGGGAACACGTGCCCGTCGAGCCCATCACGCTGGCCGATTTCCAGCGCGCCTCCACCCCCCCGCGCTTTGCCCCCCTGGCCAACACCGCCGCCGCCGCGCTGGGCATCACCCTCCGTCCCTGGCAAGAGGCGTTGGAAGAGTTTCTGAACACAGAAGGCGCAGCATAGGAGCATAGCAAATGAAACAAGGACAAGACCTGAGCACACTGTGGCGGCAAGTCGCACAAGACTATGAGGAAATCCGCCGAGAGCAAGAAGAAGAATGGATTTCCCTCGGCCAGGAAGAGCGGATATACCTGACCGAGCAATTGCTACTTTTGCTCCAAGAAGCGGAGAGATTAGAGGGAGAGAAAACGTATGCGCGATATGCTTAAACAACTGGGGAATGTTCTGGACGAGATCCCAGAACACGTCGTCATCGGTGGAGTAGCCGCCACATTGATGGGAGCTCCTCGTACCACGACAGACGTTGACGTGATACTTTTGCTCCCTAGTCAAGAAGCAGAACGAGTTGTCGAGTTATGTGAGCAACACGGATTTCGCCCCGGGCCTGGGGCCACCGCCAAATTGAGCGCGGGCCGTCCGGCCAAGTTTGCCTTCAGTCGGCGATTCTCTGTAGACGTTCGATTGGCCTCCTTCAGCCTAGACAGTGCCGCGATTCGACGCGCTCAGAAAATTCCTCTCTTTGGATACCCCCTTCGCATTGCCACGCCGGAGGACCTGATCGTATACAAACTGGCCCGCTGGGATGCCGTAGACCAAGTGGACGTGCGTCACCTCCTCCAGCGCGTCGGTGATTCTCTGGACATACTTTACCTGGAAGGACAAATTCGCGTTTTGATGCAAGAAGCTGGGTTGCCAACCTTGATGGAGCGATGGTATTCCATCAAACCGGACAGCGGAACCCAATGAGCCAATCTCCAAATCTCGCCTCCATCATCATCCCCCACTGGAACGCGGCGCACCACCTCCCCACCTGCCTGGAGAGCCTGCGCCGCCAGACCTTCCGCGACTTTGAGGTCATCGTCGCCGACAACGGCTCCACCGACGGCTCGCTGGAGCTGCTGGCACGCGATTATGCCTGGGTGCGCGTGCTACCGCTGGGGGAGAATCAGGGCTTCGCGGGCGCGTGCAACGCCGGGATGCGGGCCGCACGGGGGGAATTCGTCATCCTCTTAAACAATGACACCGAGGCCGACCCTCACTGGCTGGAGGAGGTCGTGGCTACCTTCCAGCGCTACCCGGAGGCGGGGATCGTCGCTTCCAAGATGCTTCTCTTTGACCGGCGCGACACCCTCCACACGGCGGGTGACTTCTACCGCATGGACGGTACCCCCGGCAACCGGGGAGTGTGGCAGAAGGACGTGGGCCAGTACGACCGTGAAGAACACGTCTTCAGCGCCTGCGGGGGCAGCGCTGCTTACCGGAAGGCCACGCTGGACCAGGTGGGTCTGCTGGACGAGGACTTCTTCTTCTCCTGCGAGGACGTGGATCTGGCCTGGCGGGCCCAGTTGGCGGGCTGGCGGTGCGTCTACGTTCCTCGCGCCGTCGTCTACCACAAGTTGAGTGCCACCGGCGGGGGGACGACCGCCAGTTTCTACGACGGGCGCAACTTCATCTACCTGCTGGCAAAGGACTACCCCAGCGACCTCTGGCGCACCCACTGGCGGGCCATCCTGCGAGCACAACTGCGCATCACGTGGGAGGCGCTGCGTGCCTGGCAGGGGGCGGCGGCGCGGGCGCGCCTGCGCGGCCAACTGGCTGGTCTTCTGGGCGTCCCTAAGATGCTGCGCAAGCGGCGAACGGTACAACGTAGTCGAACCGTTGCCCGAGCGTACCTCGAAAGTGTCCTGACCGGGGTTGACGAAAGTACCTGAAATTGTGCCTACATCATTTGACCTATCATGCGGGTTGGGTATACTTAACATTACTACCACTTGACGCAAGACGGACTTCACTGGCGATTTGCAGCGCAAAGGTGCGGCCCCGCTGCGCGGGCTTGGTAGTGGGTCACAGTGTACAGAGGGTTTGCAGGGAACGGAGGGAACTCCATGGACAACCACGCTATGTGGGCAGAAGCCCGAACAGCAGATAAAGGTCAGAGGCTCTCGACCATTTTTGAGATTGCGAAGATCCTGGTCATGCAGCAGGATCTAGAAACTGTGCTATCGGAGTCCTTGTCTTCCCTCGTCGAGACGTTGGAGACGATTGAGTCGGGTTTCATGCTGCTTTACGACCCTTCCGACGAGCGGCTGGCCGTGAGGGCGGCGCAGGGCTATGACCTCGCCCGTTTGAGACAGATGCGCCTCGCCCCCGGTGAATCCACGTGTGGCAAGACGTTTCAGACCGGTCAAGTCCAGTTATATTCTACCCCGAAGGCCATCGCCGCAGCAAGGAGAAACCTGACACCGGCGAACCGCGCGGTCGTCAGAGCGGCGGTCATTGGTCTGAGGCAATTGCAGAGCGCCGTATGCATACCGCTATTCACCAGTCAGACAAAAGTCGGGGTCCTGAGGCTGGAGAACCGGCACCAGCCTAGCAGCTTTGTTCGTGAGGACATTCCCTTCTTGAAAGCTGTGGCAGATCTCATCGCTCTGTCCATCGAAAACGCCCGTCTGAGAGAGGAACTACAGGCCACCCGAGCGCTCGAGGAGGCGAACCGCCTCAAGGCGGAGTTGATCTCCACCCTGGCCCACGAGATGCGCACCCCGCTGACCTCGATCAAAGGATACTCCACGGCCTTGTTGATGGAAGAAGCCACTTTCAACCTCGAGACCCAGCGAGAGTTCCTGCAAATCATAGATGAGGAGTGCGATACCCTGCAAGAGCTCATACATGATCTGCTGGAGTCGTCCATCATTGATGCCGGTCTTCTGAGGCTTGAGCCCCAGCCGGTGAGGCTGTCCCGTCTGGTCAAGAGTGTGACCGACGACATGGCGCGCCGCACCCAGAAACACCACTTCCTGGTTGATTTTGCAGGAGGCCCGGATCGTTTTCCCATCGTGGACGCCGACCCTCACCGCATTGAGCAGGTGTTGCGCAACCTGGTGGGTAACGCCGTCAAATACTCCCCCCAAGGGGGGTTGGTCGTTGTGCGGGGCGAAGTGCACGAGGGTGAGGTCGTCGTCAGCGTGGCCGACCAGGGAGTGGGCATCGCCCCTGAGCACCTGAACCGGCTGTTTGAGAAGTTCTTCCGCGTCGAGTCGGGCCTGGGCCGCCACATCGTTGGCTCAGGATTGGGGCTGCCCATCGCTCGCACCATTGTGGAGAGCCACGGAGGTCGTATCTGGGCTGAGAGCCAGTTGGGGCAGGGCAGCACGTTCTACTTCACGCTCCCTCTTGGGGGCCTGAGCCAGGAGTCAGCGGAGCAGGAGGAGCAACAGAATGAGTGAGAAGATCCTGGTCGTGGACGATGAGCCACGAGTGGTGCGGCTGGTCAGTGAAGTGTTAAAAGCAGTGGGCTACCAGGTGCTCGCCGCCGTCAGGGGCGAGCCGGCCATCGAGATGGCGGCTTTGGAGCAGCCCGATCTGGTATTGCTGGACATTATGCTTCCGGGTGACCTGGACGGGTACGAGGTATGTCGCCGCATCCGCGAGTTCTCCGACGTGGCGGTGATCATGCTCACCGCCAAAGCCCTGGAGAGCGACTTACTGAGCGGCTTCAATGCGGGAGCCGATGACTACCTGACCAAGCCTTTCAGCGCCAAGGAACTGGTGGCCCGTGTGAAAGCAGTCTTGCGGCGCACCCAACGACCTGAAGAGAAGGTCACTGCCACATTAACGTGCGGCGAACTGGAGATCAATTTCGCCCGGCGCGCCGTCAAAGTGCGCGGCGAGAGGGTGTCGCTCACCCGTACTGAGTACGCGCTGCTGCGCCAGTTGGCCCTCAACGCCAACCGGGTTATGCTGCATCAAGACTTGCTGACGAAGGTGTGGGGGCCGAAGTACCGGGATGACGTTGACTATCTGCGAGCCTATATCCGCTACCTGAGACGCAAGTTGGAAGCGGATCCCTCGAATCCCCGGTATATCCTTACCTCACTGGGGGTCGGCTATGTTCTGGCTTGCCCCGAGGGAGATTAGGCAGCATACCCGTTGAGACCTCCGAGGTTTTGGAAACCCCGGAGGTCTTTTTCTTGGTGGCGGCCTCGCTGATGCGAGAGCCGCCGTTTTTCGTTTTTCATGGATTTTTCAGGAGGTGGGGCTGGTTTTCTATGAGATTTTCACGGGTCCTGTGTTATGATGGGGGCGAAATGGGGCAGAAACCGACAATTCAAAAAGGAGGAACGCAACATGGCTGAGATCTTTCCAATGAAGCAGACCAAAGTGGTGGAAGTTGAATCCGCAGCGTCCCCGTTCCAGCCGCCGGATGCCGACAGTACGGTTGAAATCACCTTGGCCCAAGCGCTGCAATTCTGCGTGCAGAAGATGGGGGTTGACAGCGTTCAGGCCGTGGTAGATCGCCTGCGGCAGGGCGATAGCACCGCCTGCCGGCATTGCCGCTACAGTATAGCCAAGCAGGTGGGCGAGTCCTTAGGGGCATTGGACGAGAACGTGAAAGCGGTCTACGTCGTTGATTACGATGCCACACCCGAGGACCTCTGCTTTGGTGAGGCGACGCCAACATCGCTGATTCATCTGATCGTCTGGGCTGGGCGCGAGACCGGCGCCCTGGACTCACTGGTGACGGCGTTGGACCTCGCTCTGGCTCAGAGGTACGGCGATCTGACCGGCAGGCGTCAGTTGATGCACCTGTTGGACGTGCAGGTGATAGACGATGCCGATGTGCAGAACCGCACCGGCTACGGAGCGCTGCTTTCCTCGCTCTACCATCCGCCTATTCAAGTCTGGAAGCGGTAACCAGGAGATCCCGAGGCACCGGATGGGACAACCTCAACGCGGTGCCTCTTCTTAACTGGGGCAGATACCGTCCAAGTGTGGAGTTGCTGCAAGGAGGAATTCATGGAGAAACCGTTTGAAGGAGTATTCGTCGAACCTCATGCCGGTCTCGTCCTGGCCGAGCCACCCGGGCAAGGCCTATGGGATACAGTCCTGGATCAGCTCGACGATGTAGCCCAACGACTTACCCTGGACCCCGGCATTCACGCCATCCTGCGCCAGCCAGAGCGGGAACTGACGGTGGCCGTGCCGGTCGTGATCGACGACGGTAGCATTGAGGTCTTTACGGGCTATCGCATCCAGCATTCCAGTGCCCGGGGGCCGTGCAAGGGTGGCATCCGTTATCACCCAGACGTGAACCTCAACGAGGTCAAGGCGCTGGCGGCTCTGATGACCTGGAAATGTGCTGTGGTGGGCATCCCCTACGGCGGGGCCAAGGGGGGAGTGCAGTGCGACCCCAAGCAGATGTCCGAGGACGAAGTTCGCCGTCTGACACGTCGCTTCACGGCCATGATCATGCCTATCATCGGCTCGAAGCGGGACATCCCGGCTCCCGACGTCAACACTAACGCTCAGATCATGGCCTGGATGGCCGATACGTTCAGCATGTTGGCAGGCAAGACCGTGACAGAGATCGTCACTGGCAAGCCGATCCCCTTGGGCGGGTCGCTGGGACGCAAGGAGGCGACCGGGCGGGGCGTCGCCATCATCACCAGAGAGCTCCTGAAGCGCAAACGTCGGAGGCTTTCGGATACGACGGTGGCAGTGCAGGGCTATGGCAACGTTGGCTCCGCCGCAGCGACAATCTTGGACCGGATGGGCTGCAAGATTGTGGCGGTGAGTGACATCAGCGGTGGGCTGTATAACTCTCGAGGCCTGGACATCGCCAGCATCAATCAGCACGTGGCTGTCCATCCCAAGCGACTGCTGGAGGGATACGAAGCCCCAGGCGTCGAGAAGATCACCAACGCCGAACTGCTGGTAAGCGATGTGGACGTGTTGATCCCGGCTGCGCTGGAGCATCAGATCCGCGCCGACAACGCGCCCTACATCCAGGCAAAGATAATCGTGGAGGCTGCCAACGGCCCCACCACCCGCGAGGCCGACGAGATCCTGAACGATCGGGGCATCATCGTCGTGCCCGACATCCTGGCCAACGCCGGGGGAGTCGTGGTCAGCTACTTCGAGTGGGTGCAGGACCTGCAATGCTTTTTCTGGGACGAGGATGAGGTCAATCGCAACTTGAAGCGCATCCTGGTGCGCAGCTTCAAAGAAGTGTGGGACTTCAGCCGGGAGCAAGGCGTATCGCTACGGCTGGCAGCCTACATGTTGGCGGTGGACAAGGTGGCGGGCGCGGTGCGCGCCCGGGGGATATTCCCCTAGATCAACTGAGCCAGAGCAGTTGACAGCCTCTCGGCAAGACACCCGGAGTCGGCGAGACTCCGGGTGTCTGTTTCTCTGTGTCTCACGGGCCTGAGGAATGCTCAGGCATCGTGGCCTGGGCGCTGCGAGCCTGGCAGGGGAAGGCAGCACGTGCCCACCTCCGGGGCCAACTGGCGGGACTCCTGGGCATCCCCAGAATGGGCCGCAAGCGACGGACAGTGCAACGTGGCCGAACCGTTGACCGGGTGTACCTTGAACGTATTCTGACCGGGGTTGACGAAAGCCCCCGAAGCGGGTATCATGCGGACTGAGGATACTCAGCAATGACGCCCAACCTCATCGCCTGGTTCACCGCCCCTGAGGATGTCCGCGAGCGGCGAGCACGCATCGTCGAGTACCTGATCAACGCGGGATGCGAGTTGCCTCCCTCGCCGCCCGACGCCGACTACGACGAGGCCGGAGCGGTCCACCTGGTGCGTGGCCAGGAGATGACCGTCGCCTACAGTGTCGTGGATCAGGGCGGACGGCGGGTGTACCATTACGTCGAGTGGGAAGTTGATCACATCATGGCCGGCCGCATACATTTTGGCGACGAGTGGGCGTTGGAGTATCTTGACCGCATACCGATGATCCTACAGCGTGGTAACGTGGTATAGGAAGAGCCAGACCGGGTTATCTATCACAGCCAGCGCCGCTACCAGACTCCCGATGGTGAGGATGAGGATACAGTGTTGCAGGTGGTGATTCAACGTGCCCGAAGCGGGCGATGGTACGTAGCGACCTTTTACCCACCGACATGAAGGTGAGATCATGGGCAGACCGTTCCGATTATGGTACAGCAGACTGGCAGACGTGTTTGGCCTGATGTTCGACGACTGTCCTCGGGAACCGACGGCGGCCTGGCAAGATGAGGTGTACGAGTATCGCTTCCACCTCATCCGTGGACTGCGGACAGGGGAGATCAAAGGCTTCAGCAACGACGGGGGCGACCTGGCGCCAGACTATCCGCGCCTGATGGAACTGCTGGAAACACACCCCGTCCCCGGCCGCTACGACGTGCCTGACCTGGAACTGACCGACGCCACGCTGCCGGAGATCATCACCGCCATCTACGAGCGCTACGTCGTCGGACGGGAGTCGGAGCTCACCTACCCCGTCGTCGGCGACAGCGTCTCCACGCTCCACGTGGCCGATGGCGACTCGGAAGAATGCACTTCGGAGGTTGACCATTAACGAGACCCCACTACTTTCCATCATCATCCCCGCCCACAACGAGGAATACCGGCTGCCAGGCAGCCTGGACAAGATCGCCGCCTTTCTGGCAACGCAGCCCTATAAGTACGAAGTGATCATTGTCGAGAACGGCAGCGCGGACGACACTGTGGGAGTAGCCCGCCGGTACGCTGAGCGCTTCCCCTACATCCAGTTCTACCAGGAGATGGCCCGGGGTAAAGGGTTGGCGGTGCGGCGGGGCATGCTTGAAGCACGAGGCAAGTACCGCTTCATCTGCGATGCTGATCTCTCAATGCCTATCGAGGAGATCAGCAGGTTCCTACCGCCAGTGCTCGACGGCTACGACGTCGCCATCGCTTCCCGTGAAGCGCCCGGGGCCGTGCGCTACGACGAGCCCTGGTATCGCCACGTCATCGGCCGCATCTTCAATCTGCTGATCAAGTTGATTGCCGTACGCGGCTTCGGGGACACGCAGTGCGGCTTCAAGTGCTTCCGCGACGAGGTGGCCGATGACCTGTTCAACGTGCAGACGCTCAACGGCATCGGCTTCGATGTGGAGTTGCTGTTCGTCGCTCAGAAGCGCGGCTACAAAATCATCGAGGTGCCCGTTCACTGGTACTACAGTGCCGAGAGCCGCATGCGGCTGGTGCGTGATTCACTGCGCGCCATAATGGAGTTGCTCATCATCCGCCGCAACTGGCGCACCCGCCTCTACGATAGGTAGCCCCAAGTTTCAGGTTAGTTGGAGGAGCGCTTGAACTCATCGCCCCACCAGAGCAGGCCCGGGATAACCGTTCACTGAAATCGAGAACGAGAAAACGAAGGAAGTGAAGAGGCAGAAGGTAAACTGCCTGCGCGATGCTGCCTGATCTTCACGAGGAACTAGACCTGTACGCCACCGGCTACACCCGCGTAGCCGGCCTGGACGAGGCCGGACGCGGTGCATGGGCCGGGCCAGTCTGCGCGGCGGCGGTGGTGCTTCCGCTCGGTCGATCCGACCTGTCCGACCTGCTGAGCGGCGTGCGCGACTCCAAGCAACTGGGCCCGGCGCAGCGGGAGGCACTCCTGCCACTTATCCTGGAAGCGGCAGAAGCGGTGGGAGTGGGCTGGGCCACCCCCGCCGAGGTGGACGAGGTGGGGATTCTCCCGGCCACGCGGCAGGCGTTCTCCCGCGCCGTGGCCCGGCTGGATGGATGGGTGGACGCGCTGCTGGTGGACTACGTGCGACTGCCGGACCTTGATCTGCCCCAGCGGGCGCTGCCGAAGGCGGACCTCCACTGCCTGAGCGTCGCCGCCGCCAGCATCGTCGCTAAAGTGGAGCGGGACCGGCTGATGGTAGCACTGGACCAGGACTTCCCCGGCTACGGCTTTGCCCGCCACAAGGGATATGGCACACGTCAGCACCGAGAGGCTCTGGCGCGGCTGGGCCCCTCGCCCACCCACCGGATGAGTTGGCGACCCATGCAGGAGATACCGGAGGTGTAAGTGCGCCTCGCTCTCGTCCACGACTGGCTAAACCAAATCGGCGGCGCGGAGGATGTCCTGGAGACACTGGTGGAGATGTTTCCCCGCGCCCCCATCTACACCTCGATGTACTGGAGGGAGGGAATGCCCGTGGCTTACCGTGCCTGGGACATCCGCACCACCTGGATGGATCACCTGCCGGGTATCTACCGCCGCCACCAGCCCTACCTGCCTCTTTACCCCCTGGCCTTCGCCCGCCTCGACCTCTCCGGCTACGACGTGGTGCTCAGCAACAAGTCCGGCTTCTGCCACGGGATGCGGACCGGCGAGGCGGTACACGTCTGCTACTGCCTGACCCCCACCCGCTATGTGTGGAACTTCAAGACCTACGCCGCCCGCGAGGCGCTCCCGCCGACCCTCAAGGCCGCGCTGTGCCCCCTGGTCGCACTCCTCCGCCGCTGGGACTACCAGGCTGCCCAGCGAGTGGATCACTTCGTCGCCATCTCCCGCGAGGTGCAGGCCCGCATCCGCCGTACCTACGGTCGCGCCTCGGTCGTCATCCACCCGCCGGTGGTCACCGCTCGTTTCCATCCCGCTGTCACTCACGACGACTACTACCTCATCGTCTCCCGTCTCATCCCCTATCGCCGCATAGACCTGGCTGTGCACGCCTTCAACCAACTGGGTCTGCCGCTGGTCATCGCCGGTGACGGACGGTGTCGAGCAGTGCTGGAGGATCAGGCCCGTTCCAACGTCACCTTCCTGGGCCGCGTGCCCGACGAAGAGGTGCCTGACTTGTTCGCAAGATGCCGGGCGTATATCCTGCCGGGGGTGGAGGACTTCGGCATTGCACCAGTCCAGGCCCAGGCGGCCGGTCGGCCGGTGATCGCCTACGGTGCCGGCGGCGCACTCGACACGGTCGTCGAGGGAAAGACCGGTGCCTTCTTCCACGAGCCGACACCCGAGGCGTTGGCCGCCGCCGTGCGCACCTTCGATCCCGACGCAATAGACCCCCGCGCCTGCGTCCAGAACGCCAATCGCTTCGACGTGAGTGTGTTCAAACGGCAACTGATGAGATTTGTAGAGGAAAAGTGGCAAAAGTAGATGAGTAAATGAGGAGATGAGGAGAATACATGAGTACTCATATACTCATCTACCCATTCCTCATCTACTCACCAAGGAGGACGAATGGAACTGCGCACCTACTGGAAGATACTGATTCGCCGCTGGTGGCTCGTCGTCGCGCCAGCAGTCGTCGTCATCATATACGTCGCCACCACCTACACCCCGCCTGGGCCAGTCTACCAGGTGGTGATGCGCTTCGCGGCGGGGACGAAGCCGGCCGGGCTGAGCGAGGACTACGACCGCTACTATCCGTGGCTCGCCTCCGAGTACGTCGCCAACGGCCTGGCCGACGTGGCCGAGACCGGAGTCTTCGCCCAGGCAGTCGCCTCGCACCTGGCCGAAACGGGCCTCGAAGTTGCCCCCGCCGTTATCCAGAGAGCCATCGTCACCGACAACGCCCAATCCATCCTTGTCGTCTACCTCACATGGCCCGACGCGGAGCAGATCGTCGCCGTGGCTGAGGCCATCACCGCAGAACTGACCGGGAACGGCGCGGCCTACTTCCCTCAATTGGAAGGCATTGAGCCGGCTGTCCGTCTGCTGGACACACCCGCGTCTGTCCTGCTCCCCCCCGGACTGCGTTCCCAGTTGATGGGACCGGCGATCAAAATTGGCCTGGCGCTGGTCGTCGGCGTCGCGCTGGCGCTCCTGTGGCACTACCTGGATCCCACCGTCCGCGAGGCGGAGGAACTGGAGGACATGGGGTTGGATGTGTTGGCGGAGATACCACGTAAATGAACAATGAGTCAATTAACAATGAACAAAGGGAGGGGACCGTGAAGAGCGAGAAGAGATTTGATATACAGGAGCGGACGTTTGAGTTTGCGGTACAGGTGGTGAAACTGGTCAACCGACTGCCCCGTACCGTTGCCGGGGTTGAGATCGGCAGACAAGTCGTGCGGTCGGCAACATCCGTTGGGTCAAACGTGGAGGAAGCCGATGCAGCCAGCAATTCCCGTTTTGACTGCGAGGAGAGAGCGTCCTCAGACGCGAACGGCGCCTGCAAGACCTAAACCGGCATCTGAGGATGCCTCACTCCTCAATTTATCCCTAAAACGGGAATTGCTGCGATGCAGCTGAGTCCAAGCGGGATTCTATCTACAAGATGAGCATTGCGCACAAGGAGACACGGGAGACCCGTTACTGGCTGTGCATCATCCAGGCGGCCCTGCTCGACGATGACGAAGTCCGGGCCTTGATCCAGGAAAGCGACGAACTCGTCCGCATCCTGTACGCGTATCTTTTCAATAAATCGGGGTAGGGGCAGGCCTTGTACCTGCCCAAGAGGGCGACCACGAGGGTTCGCCCCTACATGTTGAGATGATATCTGTACGCCATCGTGCAAAACGCGCGTCAGAGTCCCCGCAGCAAAACCGGCCGCTGACAATGACATTGCTCATTGTTTAATTGTTAATTGTTCATTGACATGGTACAATACCGCCCGCTTCCCTGAGGAGATGACAAACGATGGAACTTGGAGACTACATTCGTATCCTGCGCAAACGCTGGTGGATCATCGTCGTCGCTGTCGTGCTGACCGCCGGCAGTGCTCTCGTCTTCAGCAGACTGCAGACGCCGGTCTACAAGTCCAGCGCCCAGGTTCTTGTCAAAGTCCGCCCTGACCTGGGCCTCACCCAATCGGCAAAGTGGTTGCTCCGTTCCTACGTGGCCCGCATGTACACCCGTGACTGGGCACAGCAAGTGATCGAGCGCCGCGAACTTCCTATGAAACCAGAGAAGTTGATGAGCGGCGTCATCATCGCTTCCGATGAGTCGCGGTTTGTTATTCAGATTGACGTTGAGAACTACGATGGCGACGTAGCCAACCGCATCGCCCGTACCTGGTCCGATCTGTTCATCGAGTGGCGTGACGACGAGAACCAGAAACAGCGTAAGGAGGATCGTGTCGAAGCCGAGTTGCTGGATCAGCCTACCTACGTCCAGTCGTGGCCCAAGACCAAGGTTGTCACTGCCGCGGGAGGCATCTTCGGGCTGGTGATCGCCGGCGTGGTCATTTTCTTCCTGGAATGGCTCGAGGCGGGCATCGTGCGCACCCCTCAAGACGTGGAGCGCCAACTGAATCTGGTCGTGGTGGGCGCGATTCCCTCCACCGAGTAAGGGCGTGGTAACCGCGTTCCTACTTCACTAACTAACCAAGGGGTAACCTATGGCTGAGCAACATGATTTAATCACCCTGACCAATCCCCGCAGCCCGGCGGCCGAAGCCTACCGCACGCTGCGCACTAATCTGACCTTTGCTGCACTCGATAAACCCATCGAGACGCTGGTCGTCACCTCGGCTGCACCGGGCGAGGGCAAGTCCACCGTCCTGGCCAACCTGGCGGTCACGATGGCACAGGGAGAACGGCGTACCATCCTGGTGGACGCCGACCTGCGCCGCCCCGGCCTGCACGAGATCTTCGGCGTCGCAAATGACCGGGGGCTGACCACCATGATTGTCGAGGAAGCAGCGCTAGACGATCCACCGCTGATAGACGTCGGCGTGGACAACCTGTGGCTGGTGCCCAGCGGCCCGCTGCCCCCCAACCCGGCCGACATCCTCGGCTCGCGCAAGATGGAGCAGGTCATCGCCGCGCTCAAGGCACGCGCTGACGTCGTCCTCTTCGACGCACCGCCCGTCGTAGCCGTGACGGACGCCGCCGTGTTGGGCACCAAGGTGGATGGCGTGCTACTGGTCGTCTGCGCCGGGCGCACCCGACGGGAGCACGCTCAACGGGCCAGGGAATTGTTGGAGAGGGTGCACGTCCGTGTCATAGGAGCCGTGTTGAACAACGCGCCACGCGACGTAGCGCTAGGAGGATATTAACCAGGGAGGCACCAAATGAAAGGTCTGATCCTCAGCGGAGGCAAAGGTACCCGTCTCTACCCACTGACCTACACCAGCGCCAAGCAACTCATCCCCGTCGCCAACAAGCCGGTACTCTTTCGTGTCATCGAGGCCATCCGCGACGCTGGTATCACCGACATCGGTATCGTCGTGGGTGACACCGCTGAGGAGATCAAGACTGCCGCCGGACAGGGCGGACGATGGGGCGTCGAGATCACCTATATCTACCAGGAGCAACCTCTGGGACTGGCCCATGCCGTCAAGGTGAGCCAGGACTTTCTGGGCGATGACCGTTTCGTGATGTTCCTCGGTGACAACGTCATCCAGGGAGGCATCTCGGGACTCATCGAACAATTCGCCACAAGCGATTGGGACAGCCAGATTGTCCTCACGCGGGTGTCACACCCAGAGCAATACGGCGTGGCCGAACTGGACGAGGAGGGACGCATCGTGCAATTGGTCGAAAAGCCGAAGGAGCCAGCATCCGACCTGGCGCTGGTCGGCATCTATATGTTCGACCACCACGTCCACGAGGCGGTGGAGAACATCACTCCCTCCTGGCGGGGCGAACTGGAGATCACCGATGCCATCCAATGGCTGGTGGAGCACGACTACCTGGTCTACCCCTACGTCCACCGAGGCTGGTGGATTGACACGGGCCGTCCTGGCGACATGCTAGAGGCCAACGGCCTGGTATTGGAGGAACTGACGCCAAAGATCGAGGGCTATGTAGATCGTGACTCTGAGGTAGACAGCCGCGTTACTATCCAGGTGGGGGCGGAAATCGTCAACAGTGTCATCCGGGGCCCGACCATCATCGGCGAGCACACCCGCATCGTCAATTCCTACATTGGCCCATTTACCTCGATCTACCACGACGTCGTGGTTGAGGATAGCGAGATTGAGCGGGCCATCGTCCTGGAGCACAGCCTGATCCGTGACATCCCGGCCCGCATCCAGGATAGCCTCATCGGCCGGCACGTCAGCCTGGTGCGCTCTCCCATCAAGCCGAAAGCATACAAAATGACGCTGGGCGATCACAGCCAGATGGGAATACTGTAAGCCAGAATCTACCGCAGCACTACTCGCGCTGGGGCCCCCGCCGCATCATCCCAGTGCAGCAATTCCGGCGTGCCCTCGTATCCCCAGGCCAGGCGGAAGAAGGTCAATTCCTCCTGCCCCTCGATTGGCCCTTCCTCCTCGAAGACTGGCACCCAGGCTCCCGTGTTGACGTACCAGGTCTGCTCCAGTCGTTCCAGGGCAGCCTGATGGCTGTGGCTCAGGACGATATAGCGAACCACGGGGGCGGGTTTCAGAATCTGCTCCAACCCGCGTGCCGCGTGCAGCAGATAGTCACTCTCGAAGAGATAGGCGAAATTGCGTTTCAACCCCCGACGCAGGAAGTAAGCCAACGTCGCCGCCCCCAGGTACACAACCGTCAGCCAACTCAGGCCGCCGGTGAGGGTCAGCCCCGCGAGGACGACGAAGGTGACAGTAATCAGGGTCATCAGCAGGGAAAGCAAGCCCTGTACTGCTGATCCGATCCATTCCTGCCACGAAGCATCCACCCGCTGCTGCGCCAGCGTAGCAATCTTTTCCGCCACGTCCGGTGGCAGAGGAACAGGGCCGGGCTGCCCAGGCTGCCCTGGCCCACCCGCATCGTGGAGCGCGGATGTCACCGTCTTACGCGCCACGTTCCAGAAGGCTCGCAAGAAGACCATGCTACGGGTCACGAGTATCTCAATTGTCCCGATTGGGTCCTTCCTGAATGCCCATCCCAGGTAGCGCGTGATTGGCTTGACGTTGTCGGCGAAGGGATGCACGTCCTCTACCTTGTTGAACAGGTAGCGTACAAAGAGACTCCCCCACGGCAATTCGATATGCTCCGGATCTTCAGGTAGCGCCGGATTGAGGTAGTCGCGAAAGTGGTTGGCCGCTTCGTACTGCCCGCCGTGCTCGGCGTAGACGCGTCCTGGCTCGTAGTAGAACCAGGGGTAGAAGTGAATGCGCGCCTGGAATTCCTCCGACGTGACAGGCGGGCCATCGTCGAGCATCAGCCGCTCCCGCGTGTACGCCCGCCCCACCTCTGTGATGACCCGCTCTTGTACCATAGGCCAATGGAGTTCGACGTCGTGGTTACCCTTGACCACGGCGACGTGATTGCCATGTGCTACAAACCAACCCAGCGCAGCGAAGAAACGACGGTGACCGCGGGCAATCTGTTTGAGTTTCCACTCTGATTCCTCAGCCGTCGTCCCCAGCCCGTAATCCCGCTCGTTGAGGCGTAGTTCCTTGCGGCGTTCTAACCCTTTGATAATCCGCAGCAGCCTTCCCTCCCGTGGCAACGAGACCACCTGCAGGAAGTCAAACAGGTCGCCGTTGATGATCAGCATCCACGGGCGGCCACCGAAGCGGGGTTGCCTCCTGACTCCCTCGTGATAGCGCAGGAAGCGCGCAAAAGCATCGTCGAACAGGAAATCCTCCAGGCGGGAGAACTTGCCACTCGCCGAGTCTAATCCCTCGCTCAGATGCAGGTCGCTCACGATCAGCAGGTTGTGTTCTTCCATTGCCCCCCCTGGAAGGGCAGTATAGCACAAATGCAGAGCATCGCCAAGCCAACGTCCCTCACAACACACATTATTCTTCACTGGACAAGTCCGGCCAAAAAGGCTATAATCACTCGTCGCCCAACTTGTCCAGAGAGAGATTGGATGCGCTGCCCCAAATGTGGAACCCAAGTCCCTGATAATCTACTCCTCTGCCCACAATGCGGCACGATGGTGGAGGAGACGCAACCTATGCATGCCTCGCGGTCCGGGCGGGCTGCCTCCGTTGCTGCAACCCCCACACCGGACTCAGAAGCACCCACGCGCTGGCAGCGCCTACGACCGATCCTATTGTGGACGATAGGGTTCCTTTGCCTGCTGGCGTTGAGCGTAGGAGGAGCGGCCTACGGCGGTCTCTACCGGGGGGAACGCGACCGGGAGCGGCAACGCCAGGAACTGGCCGAACGACACTACCGCGCCGGGTTAGAGCGACTCGATGGCGGTGAATACGAACTCGCCATCGCCGAATTTGAATACGTGCTCGACCTTGATCCCGACCACCCTTTCTCCCAACAGGGCATCACCGAAGCACAGGCACGCATCGCCGCCCGTCCTACCCCTACCTCGGAGAGCTACGAAATTATCGTGGACGACCTATATCGGAGAGTCATAGCCCACTACGAGGCCGAGCAGTGGGAAGAGGCAGCCGCCGTGCTCACCCAACTGCGCGTATTAGACCCGACTTACGAGGCCGAAGCGGTCGAGGAGATGCTTTTCACCAGCCTCTACAACGCGGGGATGGCGTTGCTGGATGATGACCGGTTTGAAGAGGGCATCTTCTACCTTGACCAGGCAGTGGCGCTGCGCCCACTGGACGAGGATGCACTGACCCAGCGCAGCCTGGCGATACAGTACATGACCGCGCTGGGCTACTGGGGGGTGGACTGGGAGCACTGCATTGAGCGCTTTGAGCGACTCTACGCCGCTGAGCCCAGTTACAAAGATGTCTTCCGGCGCCTCTACCTCGCCCACGTAACTCATGGCGACGCCTGGTATGCCCAGGGGGAGATGTGCCCGGCCGAGGAGCAATACGCACAGGCAGCGCAACTGATGGCCGATCCCGAAATTGAACAGAAACGGACCGAAGCAGCCCAGATCTGCCTGATTGCCACACCCACTCCCATCGCGCCGATCACCGGCACGCTGCCCATCACGCTGACCGAACCGCCACCGGGCTTCACCATAGGCCGGCTGGCGTACCCCGCCTATAACACACAGACTGGCCTCTACGACGTATATGCCCTTTTCGCCGATGGACGCCTGATGAGGATGACTGGGGGGGGCGACCAGCCCTGCTGGCTATGGGGCAGTGGAGCCCTGGGGTATCGCAACCTGCTCTCCCCAGGCATCTCGCTGCTGGTGCCTGGGGAGGCTGCACCACGGCAACTGGCTGCGGGCGCAGGTCTGGCCTGGCCCACCTTCTCGCCCGATGGCAGCCGTATGGCCTACGCTGTGCAAGAAGCCGCCGGTACGTGGCAGATTACCGTCGTGCCGACGGACGGTTCGGCCGAGCCGAGGGTGCACGCGGCCGGAAAGGGCCCCGCGTGGGGGCCCACCGGTCTGCTGGCCTGGACCGGCTGCGAGGCTGGCGGGACCTGTGGCATCTTCGTGGACAACCCCGACGACGACCAGCCACCCACCCGTCTCACCGCCAGCATCAACGACGTCGGGTTGAACTGGGCTCCCGGCGGCGGGATGCTGGCCTACATGTCCGACGTCACTGGCAACTGGGAAATCTACCTGCTCAGTATCACGGGTGGCGTCGTGAGGCTCACCGACGACCCGGCCTCCGATGGCCTTCCCGCCTGGGCCCCGGATGGCTCCGGCCTGGCCTTCGTCTCCAACCGGGACGGGGCCTGGGGTCTCTACCTGATGGGACCGAACGGAGAAGACCCGCACAAGATACTCACCCTCGGTCCCAGCCTCCCCGACTGGACGACGCAGCAACTCTCGTGGGCTCCATAACCCGTGTCAAGTCAGATGAAAATGTTACCGAATATGTCCCACCATCCAACACGCCCTGACGGCCGCCGGCCCGATGAACTCCGCCCGGTCAATTTCATCCTGAACTACGTTGAGTACCCTGAGGGCTCGGTACTGGTCGAGATGGGCCGCACCCGTGTGCTGTGCAACGTCAGTGTCGAGGAGAAAGTGCCGGCCTGGATGGCCGGGGGTGGGGTGGGGTGGTTGACCGCTGAGTATGCCCTGCTCCCCCGCTCTACCCACACCCGCATGCCCCGTGAGACTCAGGGGTTGCGGGGGCGGACTCAGGAGATTCGCCGTTTTATCGGGCGCTCCCTGCGTGCTGCTGTGGATCTCGACTTGCTGGGTGAGCGCACGCTGGTCGTGGACTGTGACGTGTTCCAGGCCGATGGTGGTACCCGCACTGCTGCTGTCACCGGCGGCTACCTCGCCGTGGCCCTGGCGCTGCGCCGCCTGGCTAAGCGGAGCCTGGTGCCACCAGAGGCGTTGAGGCCACCGGTGGCCGCGGTCAGCGTCGGCATAGTGAGCGGCGAAGTGCAGCTTGACCTGTGCTATGCCGAGGATCACAACGCCGAGGTGGATTTCAACGTCGTGATGACGGACGATGGTCGCCTGGTCGAGGTGCAAGGCACGGCCGAAGGCATACCCTTCTCGCGAGAGGCTCTCGATCACATGCTGGATCTGGCGGCGCAGGGTATCGCCCACCTCGTCCGGCATCAACGCGAGGCTTTGGTGTGAGCGCTTCCGACTTTACACCCAGGCAGCGTCGTACAGTCATTCTGATGGTCGCGTCGGTCATTGTTGTCTTCGCCATGCTTGCTGGCTTCGTTGTCACCTCTCTCCAGAGTTGGGAGGTCCCATCGCCTGCCGCGACTCAGGCATTCGCGTCCTGGCTCCCTACGCCTCTTCCAACTCCATCGCCTGTTCCGTCCCTGGTGTCTGAAGATGACATCTGGTCTCAGGTGCAGGCCGCCCGTCTTTTTGACCAGATCGCCCACCAGGTGGAGACCCTGCGCGGCCTCTCTCCCCGCGCCGAGGTGCCGCTCAGTTTCCTCGGTGAACGTGAGATGGCCACGCTCCTTCGTCGGCTCTACGTCGAGCGTGGCCCGGAGGCCCAACTGTTGCCCTATACCGCTCTGGGGATGCTGCCCGATGCGTCAATCTCTATCCGCGCCCATCAGGTAGCGGGCGTCTACGTGCCCGAACAGGAGCAACTCTACGTTGCTACTGGTCGGCAGGAAAGCAACGCTGACGATCAGGCGCTGTTGGCGCACGCCTACGCCCATGCTTTGCAGGATCAGCACTTCGACCTGGAGGCGATGGACGCTCGCGCCACGACCACCGATGCTGCATTGGCCGTTCAGGCGCTGGTGGAGGGAGATGCGACTCTCCTGACAGCGCTCTACCGCTACGGAGACCTGGCAGCAACCGACTGGGAGCATGTGGCAGAACTGATCCTGCATGCAGAGCAACCGGGCTACGGGGAGGAACTGGACCGCAGCGAGGCGTGGGCGCGTCTGCAACGCTTCCCGTGCCAGGAAGGCCGTCAGTTTGCTGATGCTCTCTTCCAGGCCGGCGGATGGGAGACTATCAATCAAGCCTACACCGACCCGCCTCGCTCGACCGAGCAAGTGCTTCACCCAGAGCGCTACCTGGAGGAGCAGGATGGCCCCACCAGCGTCGTTGTGCCCGATATCAGCACTGTCCTCAGCGAGGACTGGACGATGCTTCTTCAGGATACATTGGGCGAGTTCGTCGTTGGTCTGTATCTCGACGCGCTGCTGCCGGGGGAGACAGCCTGGCAGGCTGCCGATGGCTGGGACGGTGACACCTTCGTCGTATGGGAGCACGAGAGCGGGAGCCGGTTGTTCGTATGGCGCACCATCTGGGACAGTACCGCCGAGGCGGTTGAATTTGAACGTGCCCTCGTCGCTCTGATCCTCCAGCGCTGCTTGCCGGCCTGGCCTTTGGATCCGCCAGAGGGCCTGCCGGGCCTGTGGTGGGAGACTGGCTCAGGAGCGGTGTGCGTCTCCCGTGTAGCGCGCTACGTGATCTTCGTGGATGCCCCTGACGTCAACACGCTGGCGAATATCATGGAGGTGTTGCCCTGAAATAGTCCATGGCACTGGGTGCTTGCTCTCTTGCCCCAGGTGTCTTATAATAGTTCCTAAGCCTAGTGCGGGCGTGCTTGGTTCAGGGGTGTCCGGCTGACAGCCGTCGGCGTTTGTCGGCGGACGCGCGAGAGGTAGAGAGAAAAGTAGCGGGGAAAAAGGACTTGGAGGATGGCTGAACAGGGATCGGGGGACCGGTACTCGAAGCGAACGGTGCTGATAGCGGACGATGATAAGGCGCTGGCTGAAGCCATCGCAGTGACGCTGGGTATGAAAGGGTTACGGACAATCGTGGCGAACGACGGGGAGCGGGCGCTGACGCTGGCCTGCGCGCTCCAGCCCGATTTGATCCTCCTCGACGTGACAATGCCGGGCAGGTCCGGTATTGAGGTGTGCGCGACCCTGAAGACCGATCCTGCCACTGCCTCCACCCCGGTGATTCTCCTCACTGCGAAGAAAGACGAGACCGACCGTATGGTAGGAATCGCGGCGGGGGCCGACGAGTACCTGACAAAGCCATTCAGCCCTACTGAACTCATCGCTCTGGTCAGCGAGGTGCTCGCTGGACGGCCCATCGAACCGCACCTGCGCCGGCCGGACCTCTCCACCATGCCTGCTGATCAGTTGGTAGTCTATGCCCAGGAGTGGAGTGAACTGTTCGAGCGGGAGCGGATCGAGCGGCAGGCGTTGGAGGAAGTCCATCTGCGTCTGGGTGAACTGGACCGGCTGAAGGTGGCGTTTCTTAGTGCGGTGACGCACGAATTATTGACTCCCTTTGCCTCCATCGGCCTGGCGCTGCAGGTGCTGCAGCGTCAGAGCGAGGGGTTTCAGCCTGACCAGCGGGATGCCTTGGACGATCTAATGACCGAGATCGCGGGCCTGCACCGGCTGGTTAGCGGAGTGGTCAAGTTTGCTGAACTGATGAACAAGCGGCGTGAGCCGCAGCCGGGATACATCTCCCCGGGCCGGGTGATCCCATGGGCTTTGCAGCCAGTGGCGGTGCTGGCCCAGGCCCGGCAGGTGGACTTCCGGGTCTTCGTGTCCCCCGACATCCCGAAGGTACACGCCGACCCTGAACTTCTGGGCGAGGCTGTGTTCCAGATGGCTCACAACGCGGTGAAGTTCAACCTGCCCGGGGGGCGGGCTCAGGTACGGGCCTTTGAATCTGAGGGGCGGGTCGTGATCGAAGTGGCGGACACCGGTGTGGGCCTGACGTCGGAGCGGCTGGCGCTGCTGGGGCAGCCTTTCGAGCAGAGTGCCGATGCCCTGCGGCGGGGGCAGGAAGGGTTAGGGGTTGGTTGGGCTTTCGTGCGCTACGTCGCCGAGGTGCACGGCGGTTGGACGCGCGTGGAAAGCCTGGGTCCGGGCCAGGGAAGCACCTTTTCCCTGGCTATGCCCACTGCTGCGGAAGGGCAAGAACTTGGCGCGGCGCGCGAGGCGGATGCGGAGGGATAGGGGGCGGTATGCAATTTGCCAAGTAAGAAAATCGTGGTAGAATTGCAAATGTCAAATTGAACTCTCGTTGGTTTCTCTGGGGGATCGTCTAACGGTAGGACAGCGGACTCTGAATTCGCCAGTCAAGGTTCGAATCCTTGTCCCCCAGCCTGCTCCCGTGTTCTCGGTTGTCAGGGTGTGGTGTTTCACGGGGTGCAAAAGGCCGTCAGCCCATGCGGGGGCTGGCGGCCTGTATTCTATACTATAGCACCAGATGCTGGCCGGGTCGGGGGAGGTAGCGGTTTTGATTAAGGGGATGGTTTTTGACATCAAAAAATTCTCCATTCACGACGGGCCAGGTATTCGCACTACAGTTTTTTTCAAAGGATGTCCTCTGAGGTGCTGGTGGTGTCACAATCCCGAGAGCCAGGCCCTGGAGCCGGAATTGGTGTTTCGGGCAAACCGGTGCATCCGGTGTGAGGCTTGCCTGTCAGTCTGTGCGCAGGGCGCGATATCCTGGGACGGTGATGTTGTGTCCACCGATATGGAGGAATGCGTGCTCTGTGGGGCTTGTGTCGAGGTTTGCTACGCTGAAGCGCGCGAGATCGTGGGCCGAGAGATGGCGGTCGTGCAGGTGATGGCGGAGATTGAGCGGGACGTCGCCTTTTACGACGAATCCGGTGGAGGGGTGACCTTTTCTGGTGGAGAGCCCCTGTTGCAGCGGGACTTTCTACTCGCGCTTCTGCGGGCCTGCAGGAAAGAGGAGATTCACACCGCCGTGGACACGTGCGGTTTTTCGCCCTGGGAGACTTTGGACAGCATCCGGGAATACGTGGACTTGTTTCTGTACGATCTCAAGTTGATGGATGATGCCAGGCATCGGAAATTTACCGGCGTGTCCAACAAGTTGATCTTGGGGAATTTGCAGGCGCTTGCGCAACGGGGGCACAACATCGTCCTTCGTGTGCCCATCATTCCAGGCGTTAACGACGACGATGGGGACATAAGTCAAATAGGAGCGTTCGCGGCCGCTTGGCCTCGTCTGAACCGGGTGGACATCCTGCCTTATCACCACGCAGGCGTTGATAAGTACAATCGCTTGCACAGGGTCTACGAGTTGCCCGAAATCCGTCCCCCCTCCGATGAGAGAATGGCCGGGATAGCGGAAATTCTGAGAGGATTTGGCTTGCAAGTGAAGATAGGAGGTTGAACTCATGTCTATGAGCGAAAGGGTCGCGTGTCTAAGGCAGCAAAGCCTGGACGCCATACCTACCATCTCGACCGAGAGGGCAGAACTGTTGACCGAATTCTACAAGCAGGACCTGGGGCCGGTGTCCGCGCCCGTGCGTCGTGCCCTGGCCTTCCAGTATTTGATGGAACACAAGGCAATCTGCATCAACGAAGGCGAATTGATCGTTGGCGAGAAAGGCCCTGCCCCCAAGGCGACGCCGACCTACCCGGAACTGTGCTGCCATACCCTGGAAGACCTGGATGTGCTTAACTCGCGGGAAAAGATATCCTTCGCCGTCAGTGAACAAGCCAAGCAGGTTTACCGGGATACCATTATCCCCTTCCGGCGGGGCAAATCCATGCGTGACCTCATCTTCCGAGAAATGACGGAGGAGTGGAAGGCTGCGTATGAGAGCGGCGTCTTTACTGAATTCATGGAGCAAAGATCACCCGGGCACACCGTTTTGGACGACAAGATCTATCGCAAAGGATTTCTTGACTTTAAGGCCGATATCCAACAAAGTCTAGCAAGCCTGGATTACCTGAACGATCAGGAAGCCTATGATAAGCAAGAAGAACTCAGAGCGATGCTCATCTGTGCCGATGCCTTGATTCGCCTGGCGGAACGGTACGCGGAAAAGGCCCAGGAGTTGGCGCAGCAGGAGACGGATCCGCAGAGAAAGAAGGAATTGGAACGCATCGCCACGGTCTGCTCTCATGTGCCAGCGCACGTCCCTGGGGATTTCTGGGAAGCCTTGCAGTATTACTGGTTCGTCCACCTGGGTGTGACCACGGAACTGAATCCTTGGGATTCCTTCAACCCTGGCCGCCTGGATCGGCATTTGTACCCATTTTACAAAAAGGGGCTGGAAGATGGGTCGCTCACCCGCGAGAAAGCCGAAGAGTTGCTGCAATGCTTCTGGGTCAAATTCAACAACCAACCCGCACCGCCCAAAGTGGGCGTCACCGCGCAAGAGAGCAGCACGTACACCGATTTTACCACCATCAACCTGGGCGGTGTGAAAGAGGACGGCTCCGACGCCGTCAACGAGGTCACCTACCTGATTCTGGACGTAATCGAGGAGATGCGGCTGTTGCAGCCCGGTACTTCCGTTCAAGTCAGCAAAAAGAACCCTGATAGATTCCTCAAGAGGGCAGCCAAGATCATTCGCACTGGCTTTGGCCAGCCGTCGGCATTCAACACCGACGTCCTCATCCAGGAAATGATTCGGAGTGGCAAGTCAGTGGAAGACGCGCGTGACGGCGGGGCCAGCGGCTGCGTGGAGACTGGCGCTTTCGGGAAGGAGAACTATAACCTGACAGGTTATTTTAACATGTCCAAGGTGTTCGAGATCACCCTGAACAACGGCGTTGACCCGCGAACGGGCCGAAGGATCGGGCTGGAAACGGGAGACCCGGCGCAATTTGAGACCTTTGAGGCGCTTTTTGAGGCTTACGAGAAACAACTGAACTACTTTGTGGACATCAAGGTGCGGGGGAACAACGTCATCGAAAGGCTGTACGCCAATTACATACCTGCGCCGTTCCTTTCGCTGCTGATTGACGATTGCATCGCTACGGGCAAGGACTATCACGACGGCGGCGCACGGTACAACACGACCTACATCCAGGGAGTGGCCCTGGGTACGATGACCGATGCCATGACTGCCATCAAGTATCACGTCTTTGACAAGAAGACTTTGACGATGGAAGAGCTGCTCGTCGCCCTGCGGGACAATTTCGTGGGCCACGAAAGGGTGCGCCAGATGCTGTTGAATAAGACGCCTAAATACGGCAACGACGACGACTATGCTGACGACGTGATGGTGGCCCTGTTTGAGGCCTATTTCAATGCTATAGACGGCCGCAAGAACACCAAGGGAGGAACCTACCACATTAATCTGCTGCCGACCACGGTTCACGTGTACTTTGGATCGCTGATCGGGGCCACGCCCGATGGGCGAAGGGCAGGGGAGCCCCTCTCCGAAGGCGTTTCGCCGGTGCAGGGAGCGGATCGGCGTGGCCCGACGGCGGTCATCAAATCGGTGGCTAAGATGGACCACGCCCGCACCGGTGGCACGCTGCTTAACCAGAAATTCACGCCCCAGTTACTCAAGGACGACGACGGCCTGGACAAGTTCATTCAACTGATACGAACTTATTTCAAGCTGGATGGCCACCACATTCAGTTCAACGTCGTAGATGCTGCCACGCTGCGCGCCGCGCAGAAGACCCCGGAGCAGTACCGGGACCTTATCGTGCGCGTGGCGGGCTATAGCGACTATTTTTGCGATCTCGGCAAAGCGTTGCAGGATGAGATCATTGCCCGGACGGGGCATCAGTCGTTTTGAGGCGCGATTGGTTGGTTTTTCTGCCCTGTTCTGCTTTGGCAACCCCGAAATCCCGTGATTGGCCTGGTACAACGCAGTGTGATATAATTGCCTTGCTATGGAGGTCACCGCAGGGAACAGTTCTCACGTTGCCATCAACGCGCACCTCCTCTCAGGCCAGGCCTGGTACCGCAGTGCGGGCGTGCATCAGTACATCTATCATTTGCTGCGCCACCTGAGGCAGGCTGACGATGGGCTGTGCTACACCGTCTTGCTAGGCGAGGGTGTGTTTCCCCCCGACGTTGCTCTCACTTCACTCCAGTCCCGCTGGCCGACGAGCCGGGCGGCGGTGCGGGTGCTGTGGGAGCAGTTGGTGCAACCGTGGGTACTGCGCCGGATCGGGGCGGATCTGGTGCATGGGCCGGTCTTCGTCGGTCCTCTGCTCGCCCCCTGCCCGGTGGTCGTCACTGTCCATGATTTGAGTTTCATTCGTTTTCCCGCCTTATTCCGGCCCGCCAACCGGCTTTACCTGACGGTGCTGACGCATCTCTCGGCGCGCCGCGCACGACGGCTTATCGCCGTCTCAGCCCACGCCGCCGTTGAGGCCACGCGGCTGCTGGGTGTCCCACCAGAGCGGGTTGACGTGGTCTACCACGGGGTGCACCCGGCTTTTCGCCCGCTGCCGGCCGATGAGGTTGCAGCCTTCCGCCAACGTCGGGCTCTGCCGGAGCGGTTTGTGCTCTTCGTGGGCACGCTGGAGCCGCGCAAAAACCTGGTCCGGCTGGTGGAGGCATTCGCTCGCATCCGCGATGGTCGGATCGGGCTGGTGCTGGCCGGTGGGAAAGGCTGGCTCTACGATGACCTGTTCGCCAGAGTGGAAGCCCTGGGCCTGGGCAAGAAGGTCGTCTTCCCTGGCTACGTGATGAACGACGAATTACCCTTTTGGTACAACGCCGCGATTATCCTGGCCTATCCTTCGTTATATGAAGGGTTCGGGTTGCCGGTGCTGGAGGCGCAGGCATGCGGGACACCGGTGCTGACCTCGAACGTATCCTCACTGCCCGAGGCGGCTGGGGATGCGGCTTTGATGGTGGACCCTCACGACGTGGAGGCGCTGGCAGCGGGTTTGGGCCGGCTGTTGACGGATGAACCGCTGCGACACGAGTTGCAGGAACGCGGCCTGACCCACGCCAGGGAGTTTACCTGGCCACGCACAGCGCGGGAGACGGCGCGCGTGTACCGGCGCGCCCTGGCCGAAGGAGGTGGAAGGTGAGAGCGCGCCGCCGGGCTCCCTGGTGGGTCGTCATCTCCGATGTCCTGCTGATCAACGTCAGTATGTTGCTGGCCTACTGGGTGCGCTACGAACTGGAGTGGTTTCGCGACGTCAGTCACCATCATCCCCTATCGGCCTACGTCCCCTTTGGTCTCCTGTTCACTGTGCTAATGCTGCTGACCTTCCAGATGGACCGGGTCTACCAGCGGTGGCGGGGGCGTTCCTGGCTCGATCAGGTATACTGCATCATCAACGCCGCGGCCCAATCCGTTGTGGCGCTCTTTGCCATCACTTTCTTCCTGGACATCTTCTGGCCTCTTCAGTATTCACGGGCGCTTTTCCTGCAGGCAGGTCTGATCGTCGGCGCACTATTGAGCCTGGCACGGCTGGCGCAGAACGGAATCGAGGGCTGGCTGCGCGCTCGCGGCGTCGGAGTGGATCGCGTCATCATCGTTGGTGCTGGTGAGGTGGGACGCACGGTGATGCGGGCCATCGTCGCCCGGCCTGAACTGGGGTATCAGGTCATTGGCTTCGTGGACGACAACCCCCAGAAGGGCCAGACCGACATCGGTCGCTTCAAGGCCCTGGGGTCGCTGCGCAACCTGTCCCGGCTGATTGAGGGGGAAGCAGTGGACGAGGTCATCATCACGCTGCCGTGGATGTACCATCGCAAGATCATGTCCATCGTGCGCGAGTGTGAACGGCGGCAGGTGAGCGCCCGCATCGTGCCCGATCTCTTCCAGATGAGCCTCAGCCGTGTGGACGTGGACGATCTGGGCGGGGTGCCGCTGATCGGCGTGCAGGAGGTCGGCTTCGAGCAAGGGGCGCTGCTGGTCAAGCGCGGGATGGACATCGTGGGGGCCGTGATTGGCCTGGTGCTGGGAGCCCCGCTCCTGGCGCTGATTACGCTGGCTATCTGGCTCGGCTCACCCGGCCCCATCGTCTTCCGCCAGGCCCGGGTGGGGATGGGAGGCAAGCGCTTCGAGATGTACAAGTTCCGCTCAATGCGCGAGGGGGCCGAAGCGGAATTGGAGCGATTGCGTGAACTGAATGAGGTTGATGGTTTCACCTTCAAGATCCGCGACGACCCGCGCCTGACTCGTGTGGGCCGGTTTCTGCGGCGTACCAGCCTTGACGAACTGCCGCAACTGTGGAACGTGTTGTGCGGGGAGATGAGCCTGGTGGGACCTCGTCCACCCATCCCGGCCGAGGTGAGCCGCTACATGGAGTGGCACAAGAAGCGACTGGAGGTACGGCCAGGGATGACTGGCCTGTGGCAGGTCAGCGGCCGCAGCCTGCTCAGTTCCGACGAGATGGTGCTGCTCGACGTCTACTACATCGAAAACTGGTCGCTGTGGCTCGATTTCAAAATCCTGCTGCGTACCATCCCCCAGGTGCTGTTCGGAGGCGGCGCGTATTAGCGCTTCTGCCTGACGACCACCGGTAGACCTGTGTGGCCCGATCGGCTCCCAGCCCAAGGGCGCCTTCGCCCGCCAGGAACTGCTCCCGTGCCAGGATTACGTGTGACCTTACGCGAGACCGCGATGCGGCACCGCCGACGTCCGGTCGCAACAAGCCAGTCCCGCTGTGTTCAGCGCTAATACCCCAGTGTCTTCTTCAGCGCCAATCCCAGCCTGCGGATGCCTTCGACGATGAGGTCCTGCGAGCAGTAGGAGAAGTTGAGCCGCATGGCATGGTGTCCCCCATCTTGGTTGGGGTAGAAGTGAACACCAGGTACGTAAGCGACCTTCTCCGCCAGCGCATCCTTCAGAAACTCCCTCGTGTTTATAGATTCGGGCACCCGGGCCCAGAGGAACAAACCACCCTGAGGATGGGTCCAACTGCAACCTTCGGGCCAGAACTCGACCAGCGCGTCAAGCATCGTATCTCGACGCTCTTTGTAGACCTTACGCAGCTGCTTGATGTGCGGCTTGAGCAGGCCCCGCTGGCAGATATCGCCAGCGATGTACTGAGCGAAGGTGCTCGTGTGGAGGTCGGCCCCCTGCTTAGCCTGCACAAAGCGCTGCATCAGTATCTCTGGACAGACGATCCATCCCAACCGCATCCCCGGAGCCAGGGTCTTAGAGAAGGTGCCTAGGTAAATGGTGCGCTCGGGGATTAAGGTGTCAATGGGAATGATGTCCTCGCCCTCATAGCGCAACTGGCCGTAAGGGTCGTCCTCAACGACGGGCAGGTCCAGTTTCGTGGCCATCTCGGCCAATCGCTGGCGTCGCTCCAAAGGAAGGGTCGTGCCGCCGGGGTTGTGGAAGTTCGGGAGGACGTAGATGAACTTGGGTGGGCGTCCAGAATCGGCCAGGGCTTTCTCATACGCGTACTCAATCTCATCCACGACCATGCTATCATCGTCGAGGTTGACTGTCTGGAAGCGGGCCTGGTACGCGTTCCACGCCTGGATTGCCCCCAGGTAAGTGGGCTGGCTGGTGATCACATAGTCGCCGGGGTCAATGAAGAGTTCGCCGACCAGGTCCAGCGCTTGCTGAGAGCCGTTGGTCAGCAGGACGTTGGCCGGCACAGCCGGGACGCCGTACTTGTGCATGGTGGTGGACAGGTACTCCTTGAGCGGCCCGTATCCCTCAGTGGCGCCATATTGCAGTGCTTTAGCGCCGTCCTGACGGATGATGTAACGGCAGGCCTCCTCGATCTCACGCAGGGGAAAGAACTCCGGAGCCGGCATGCCACCCGCCAGGGAGATGATGTCCGGCTCTTGGGTCAGTTTGAGCAATTCGCGGATAGCGGAACTCTGCATCCCCTCCATGCGCTCAGCCAGATGTGGGGCCCAGTCCAATACCGGTATGTCGCGGTTCAGATCGAGATTCAGTTCCATGGTTTACCTCCTAATTTTGGATTGGTGGGGCGGGGTTTCCATACCCGCCTTGGGCGAAGCTCTGTGACGTAGACAGTCCCTCACGCGCTAATATCTCCCGCAGGACACGCTTACGCGCCGCACCGCTGAGGGTCTCCAGGCGGCGGATGCCCAGCGGGTCAATCACTTCGCGCAACAGTTGGACTTCTTCGACCGTCGGCGGTTCGGTCTCGTGCAGGTCAGGGGCGATCTCGAAGGGAAAGCCTGTCTTGGCGCGGATTTTCTCCACCGTCACGCCAGGATGGCGGGCGCTCAGCCGCATCCGCCCGGCAGCGAAGTCGAACTGCCCCAGGTTGCTGACGAGGTAGCACGGCCCCGCACCGAGACGCCGGGCGGGGCTGCGCTCCCCTCCCCGCGGGGGATGCCCCCCCTTCATCCCCTCCGGTGGGGGGGAAAGGGGGGAGGGGTGACCCAGGCCGCTGACGAAATCCACCCGTTCGACGAAGACGGCCCGACTGTGCCGTGGGACGTACAGGTAGATCTCACGATAGTAGGTCGTCACGTCGGCGATGCCGCCGCAGCCGGGCAGCCGCATGCGGGGGTGGTCGTAGTCGGTGCCGATGACGACGTTGTTGAAGTTGCCGGCCGCGTCCACCTGCGCGGGGCGGAAAAACTCCTTGGGCTGAAAGCGGGGCAGAAGTTCACAGGCGGCCTGAGCAAAGCCGAATGTCACCACAGCCCGGCCAAGCCACAGTTCCTCGACGCGGGTCAGCCCGACGGCGCACGGGTCGTCCACCAATGCGTTGCCGATGGCCGAGGCGAAAGAGACGCAGGGGGCGTGGGTGTGTTTGGCCAACAAATAACCCGCCATAACCAACGGCGTGGCGATTCCCTGCGCGAGAACGTCGCCGTCGGCCACCTGGCGGGCGATGCACACGGATATCAGTTCGTCAATCGTATGATCGGTTGCCACGCGGGCCATGTACTATCCCAGCCTTGCTCCCATTCTAATTGTAGCATCAGAAGGACAGAAGGTCAAATGGGAGGACAAGCGCGGAAGAAAGCGCTTTTTGGGGAGCGGGGGGCGTCTTTTGGGCCAGCCTGTTCGACACTCCAGCGCCAGGTTCGAACCTGTGGCGCGTGCGTAAAAGCCTGGGGGGAGATATGTCACAGTGCAAGTGCGATGAACGCCACTTGACTATCAGGCCGCATTGGAGTATCCTTTACGCAACACGCAACACGCATTATTTTTCACGGAGGTTGTCTGTGTACGAAATCTTGCATAAGAAAACGCTGAGTGAGGTCAACAAGTTGATGGTCATCGCCGCACCGGAAGTGGCACGCAAGGCGCGGGCGGGCCAGTTCGTCATCGTGCGCATTGGCGAGCACGGGGAACGCATCCCGCTCACCGTAGCCGATTACGATCGGGAGGAAGGCACCATCACGATCATCTTCCAGGAGGTCGGCAAGACGACGATGCACCTGGGGACGCTTGAGCAGGGTGACGAGTTAGCCACTTTCGTTGGGCCACTGGGGCACCCGACCGAGATTGAGAATTACGGGACCGTCGTATGTGTGGGAGGCGGGGTCGGCATCGCGCCGCTCTACCCCATCGCGCGGGCGCTCAAGGAGGCCGGCAACACCGTCGTCTCAATCATCGGTGCGCGCAACAAAGAGTTGCTCTTTTGGGAGGACGAGATGCGGACGGTCAGTGACGAACTGATCGTCTGCACTGACGATGGCTCCTACGGGCGCAAAGCATTGGTCACCGCGCCGCTCAAAGAGTTGCTGGAGCAGCGCGACGGGGAAATCGCCCGCGTGTGGGCCATCGGGCCGGCGATTATGATGAAGTTCTGCGCTGCGACGACGGAACCTTTCAACGTGCCCACCATCGTCAGCCTGAACACGATTATGATTGACGGGACGGGCATGTGCGGTGGCTGCCGGGTGCAGTTGACCGACGGTGCGAAGTTCGTGTGTGTGGATGGGCCTGAGTTCGACGCTCACCAGGTAGACTGGGACTTGCTGCTGGCGCGGCAGCGTTTCTACTTGGAGGAGGAAAAGCAGGCGGTCGGGCGGTGGCAACACCAGTGCCGGTTGGAGGCACGTGGATAGATTGGTAGAGAAGGAGAGACCAGGTGGCTGAATTGACCAACAGAGAACGATTGCATATTCCCCGCCAGGCGATGCCAACTCAGGAGCCGCTCGTCCGGCGGACCAATTTTGATGAAGTAGCGCTCGGCTTTACTCCGGAACTGGCACAGCAGGAAGCGGAGCGCTGTCTGCAATGCGCGAGACCACACTGCGTGGAGGGCTGCCCGGTGGGCGTCCTCATCCCCCAGTTCATCCGGGCGCTGCGCGAGGGGGACATGGAGGGCGCGGTGCGGACGATGAAGGAGAAGAACAACCTGCCCGCCATCTGCGGCCGGGTCTGCCCGCAGGAGACGCAGTGTGAGGTCCGGTGCGTGCTGGCCAAGAAGGGCGAGCCGGTGGCGATCGGCCGGCTGGAGCGGTTCGTGGGGGACTACGAATTGAACTATCGAACCTGTCCACTGGAGCGCGGTGAGGAGACTGGCAAGCGGGTCGCCGTCGTCGGCTCCGGCCCGGCCGGGCTGACCTGCGCGGTGGACCTGGGGCGAGAGGGACACCAGGTTACCATCTTCGAGTCGCTCCACGCCCCCGGCGGTGTGCTGGTCTACGGCATCCCGGAGTTTCGTATGCCCAAGGGCGTGGTGCACGGGGAGATTGATTACGCCGCCGAGTGCCTGGGCATCAAAGTGCACCCGGACGCGGTGATCGGGCGGCTGTACACGATTGACGAGTTGCTCAATGGGCAGGGTTTCGACGCCGTCTTCCTGGGGACGGGCGCGGGGCTGCCGACGTTCTTGCGCATCCCCGGTATCAACTACAGCGGCGTTCTCTCGGCCAACGAGTTCCTGACGCGGGTCAACCTGATGAAGGGCTACCTCTTCCCAGAGTACGATACTCCCGTCAAAGTGGGCCGGCGCGTGGCCGTGATCGGCGCGGGGAACGTGGCGATGGACTCCGCCCGCTGCAGCCTGCGCTTGCAGTCGCTGCGTGTTCGAGAGACCGGCGAGGAGCCCGGCGAGGTCCACATCGTCTACCGGCGCTCGCGGGTCGAGGTGCCGGCCCGCGCCGAGGAGGTGCACCACGCCGAGGAGGAGGGGGTCATCTTCGACTTTCTGACCAACCCGGTGGAGATTTACGGGGATGAGAGCGGCAAGGTGTGTGGCATGCGCTGCATCCGTATGGAACTGGGCGAGCCAGACGAGAGCGGCCGGCGGCGCCCTATCCCCATTGAGGGCTCCGAGTTCGACATGGATGTGGACATGGTGGTCATGGCGCTGGGGACGCGGCCTAATCCGTTGGTCTTCAACGAAGCCGGTGGGCTGGAGCGGACGAAGTGGGGCACGGCGGTCGCTGACCGGGAGACGGGCCGGACGACGAAGGCGCGGGTGTGGGCCGGCGGTGACGTGGTCACCGGCGCGGCGACGGTTATCAGCGCGATGGGGGCTGGTAAGCGGGCCGCTGCCGACATAGACCGTTTCCTGCGGGGTGAGATTGACCCCTGGTAGATGATTTGTAAGTGGAGGAAGGCAGCGCCGCTCGAGAGAGCGGCGCTGTGCGTTTTCAGGGGGCCGGAGTGGGAGAAGGGGTAGGGGTAGGAGTGGGCTCCAGCCAGATGAAGGTCCGCACCTGGCCGGGGGCCCCAGCCTTTTGGTAAACCAGCGCCCCATCTCTGTCCCGCGCCTCTTGCACGACCTGCACCCGCCAACGGAATTCGCGCTCGTCGGCGTTCGTGGTCGGTAGCAGATCGAGAGGGATATGCCAGGCAGTGGCGCGGGTGTGGATTGTGGCCGATACCACACCGCCGGGCGGTTGAGAGAGGGTCAGTTCATACCATTCGTCGTTGCGCAGCACGCTTACCGAAGCCCATTGCAGGAGAATGGGCTCCTCACTTCCCACGAGGACTGCGCCGTCGGGCGGGCTGAGGAGCGGGGGCGCCGAGTAGGGGGGAACAGGCGTGGGCGTGGCATTGGGGTCTATGGTCGGCGTGGGGCTGGGCATCGGCGTGCCCATCGGGATGGTCAACGATTGGTTGACGAAGATGGTGTCGTCGCCAGGGGGCAGGTCGCTGGCAGCACGGATGGACTCCACCGAGACATCGTATTTCTCAGCGATGGTGCTAAGCGTCTCGCCCCGCGCGACGATGTGGACGATGTAGTCGGGCGGTGTCGGCGTAGGAACACCCGGTTCCAGCGTGCTGGTGGGCCCAGGCGTGGGCGTTGCAACCGGAATGAGCAGGAGTTGTCCTGCCTGGATCAGGTCCGAGTCCACGTCCGGGTTCAAAGCCAGGATCTTCTCGACGGTGGTGTCGTTTGCGACGGCGATGTCACTGAGCGTCTCCCCCGGCTGCACCTGATGGACAAGCGGCGGGATGGGGGTAGGTGTAGAGGTGGGCGTGGGCGTCTGTGTGGGCGTCGAGGTCGGCGTGGCGGTGGGTGTGCGGGTAGGGGTAGTGGTGGGTGTCACATTCTCGGGCTCAGGCTCGGGTTCGGCGGTCAGCAGTGTATAGAGCCCAAAGCCACCTGCCGAGAGGATCGCCAGCGCCAACGCGACGACGATCAGGGCTCTGGCCCAGCCAGGCAATCCCTGTTGGCCCTTTTCCGCCGGTGCGGCTTCTTCTTCAACGAGCGAAGCCCCGCACATCAGGCAGGTCGTTGCCATAGCGGCCACGCGTGAGCCGCAGGCAGGGCAGTAGCGGGGTTTCTCGGTTTTTGGAGGGACTTCAGGTTCTTCGGCCATCGTCATCTACCAGACAGCGGGACGCATGATAGCACAGAAGCAGAAAATGACAAACGGGTAGACCCTTGGGGTTTTCCGAAACCCCAAGGGTCTCAAGGGTCTGTTATTTCCTCGATCGCCAGATGGAAAAGATGAGCCACAGGCCCAGGAGACTGGCACCGGCGAAACCGACGAGGATCAATGCAATCACCAGTCCCCATTGCTCCGCCAGGTTGAAGGCGGGGACCAACGTAGCCAGTCCCATAATCAACGCGGCCAGCAGGATGCTCATCGAGAGCCGGTTGGCGATGCGGTCCAGGCGGACCATCCAGTTGGGGACTTCCGGCAGGCGCAGGTTGACGGACAGATTACCCGCTTCCACGTCGTCCAGCAGGCGGGAGAGACGGCGTGGCATGGTCAACACCAGATCGCCCCATTCCTGCCCCCCGCGCAAAGCCTTTTCTCCCAGGGTGCGTGGGGAGAACTGTTGCCACATAAAGCGCCGCACATAGGGCTGGGAGACGGCAAAGACGTCAAAGTCAGGGTCCAGTTTAAGTCCCACCCCTTCCATCATCCCGAGCGTCTTGCCCAGCAGCCAGTACTCGGAGGGCATGTGCAGGTGGTGACGGAAAGCGAGGGGCATGGACTCTTCAATCACTTCGCTGGTGTTGATCTCTTTGAGTGACAGTCCCTGGTATTTGCGGAGCATTCGCGCTACGTCCCGTTGCAATCCAGCCCGGTCCACCCGCCCGGCGGCGGCTCCCATGCGGATCAACTGATCTACAAGCCTTTCGTCGTCCAATTGTACGGCGATGACGTACAGGCCGATCAGTTCATCCCGCTCGTGCCGGCCCAGGTAGCCCACCATTCCGAAGTCCATTGCGCCGATGGTTTCATTCGGCATGACGAGGAAGTTGCCCGGGTGGGGGTCGGCGTGGAAGAAGCCATCCTCCAGTATCTCCTTGACGATCATGCGGATGGTGTGAAGAGCGATGCGGTGACGGTTGTAGCCCGCCGCGTCCAGAGCCTCGATGTCATCAATCTTGATCCCGCTGATGCGTTCCAGTACCAGCACGCGGTGGGTGGTGTACTCCCAGTGGACCTGTGGAATGTACAGGTAGGGCTCGTCGGCGAAGTTGGCGCGGAAGCGGTCGGCGTTGCGCCCCTCGCGATAGAAGTCCAGTTCGGCCCGCAGCGTGGTGGTGAAGTCCTCGGTTATCTCCGGCAGGTCGTAGAGTTCCCCCAGCGGGGTGCGTGTCTGGAGTAGGTGGGCCAGGTCAAATAGGATTTCCAAGTCCGTCTCAATCGTTGGCTGGATGTCTGGCCGCTGCACCTTGACGACGACCTCCGAACCGTCGGACAAGGTCGCTGCGTGCACCTGGGCCAGTGAGGCGGCGGCGATGGGGGTGGGGTCAAAGGTAGTGAACAATTCCTCCAGCGGTGCACCCAGTTCGGCCTCGATCTGTGCGCGCACCGGCTCCCACGGCGCCGGGGGCACGGCGTCTTGCAGTTTGGCGAGTTCGGCGATGTAGGCCGGGGGGATCAGGTCGGGGCGGGTGCTGAGCACCTGGCCCAGTTTGACGAAGGTGGGGCCCAACTCCTCCATCGTCAGGCGCACCCGCTGAGGAGCGCCCAGCGGGGGGGCCTCGTGACGCCAGCGGCGCAATAGTTGCCGGGGCAGCGCCAGGTAGGGCTGCAGTTCCAACAGGTCCACCAGTTCGCCGAAGCCGTGGCGGATGAAGACTCCCACGATCTCGCGGTAGCGTTGTAAATGCCGGACTCTGCGGATAGGTGAGTTGGCCATTTGAGGCTATTTTACCACAAGTGGGGAATAAGGGGTATCTGGCGTGAGTTGCTTCAGGAACGCATCAGCCGAGGCCCATACCTCGTCCCGGCGTAGCCGGAGCAGCCGCCTGTGGCGCAGACTGGCCGCGTTGAAGGCCCACATCAGCCACCGGGCGTAGAGGTTCTCCCAGAACTCGCCGAAGCGCCCCAGCGGGCTCCGGTAGGGAAACACATCCGTTCCCCTCGCCCACCTGGCGGATGTTCAGCCCGGTGCGCCAGCGGGTGTGGCGTGATCGAAATCCCGGAAGGGCAGCCTACCGTGGTCGAGGCGGATGCCTGCCTCCAGGAGTACTTGCAGCGCACCGACCTGCAGTGCGCCGTAGTTGCCTCCGCCGCTGAGCACAAACGCGATCGTGCGTGGTTTCCGACGTCGAAACAGCCTCATCTTATCCCCTCGCGCGGCTGCACCTCTGAGGGCCGGCGGGCGACCCATTCCTCGTGGGAAGGGATGTCGCGGTCCAGCCACAGCCTCCGCCAGATGACCTTCCACCGCTCGGGGCCCGGCGGCAGCGGCGTGCAGTTGGCCTCCACCCGCTTGACCGCAATCAGCACGATCATGGCCACGCAGCCCCAGGTCACGGCCGGCGGCCGGCCGAAGGCCATGCTCAGGAGCGGTAGAGCGAGCAGCCCCAGCAGTGCAGACAGCGCTTCGATGTGCAGTATCAACCCCAGACCCATAAGCGACAGTTGGATGAGCGCGCCCCAGGGGAAGACGACCGCCAGCGTGCCCAGAATGCTCGAAAGCGCCCGCCCGCCGGTGAAGCCCAGGTAGAGCGACCAGGCGTGGCCCAGGGCAGCGCACAGCCCGGCGGCAATGGCCACCGGGTAGCCCAGGTCCAAAGGGCCCAGCGCCAGCCAGGCCGGCAGCGCCGCCTTGCAGACGTCGAACAGGCCCACGGGAACGGTGGTCCAGCGGGCCACGCTGTGCCAGAGGTTGGAGCCGCCTACGTTGCCGGTGCCGTATTGGCGGACGTCAATGCCCCGCAGCCGGCGGCCGGCCAGGTAGGCGGTGGGGATGGAACCTAACAGGTAGGCGCCGATGCATAGAAGAATCGCTTGCCAGATCATACTTACTCCTCCGGGTAGAACGCCAGTCCCAGCAGCCCTGGCCCCGTATGGGCGCCCATCACCGGGGTGAAGGCGCTGGTCAGCACTTCCGCGCAGCGGAAGCGAGCCTCGACCTGCTCCCGCAACAAGCGGGCCTCCTCAGGTGCGTCAGCATGCAGCACCGCCACGTGCACCGGGCGGCCGTCCACCCACCGCGCCATCTCGTCCAGCATCACGCGCAGCGCCCGCGAGCGGGTGCGGGGCTTGGCCAGCACGTCCACGATGTTGTCGTTGAGATAGAGGATGGGCTTGATTTGCAGGACTGCTCCCACCAGCGCTGCGGCCCGGCCGATGCGCCCGCCGCGCCAGAGATACTCCAGCGTGTCGAGCATAGCGTAGACCATCACCCGCGGGCTGATCTCACGCGCCACCTGCGCCACAGCGTCCAGGTCGGCCTCTTGTGCGGCAGCCTGGGCTGCTGCGAGCGCGACGAAGCCGGCGCCCATGGCGGCCGTGCCGGCGTTCACCACGCGCACCGGTACCTCTTCCCTGGCGAGGTCGGCCGCCAGTCGCGCCGCCCTGATCACGCCGCTCAACTCCGTTGGCAGGTGTACAGAGACAATCCCCTCGGCTTCGCAGCCCAACCGCAGGTAGGTCTGCAGGAAGTCACCTGCCGAAGGTGCCGCTGTGTGAGGCAGGTGCTTGTTCTCCCGCAGTCGCCGGTAGACCTCGTCCGGCGTGATGTCCACGCCATCGCGGTAGGTGCGGCCATCCCAGTGCAGGTAGATGGGCACGACCGTGATGCCGTACTGGGCGGCGACCTCCGGTGGCAGGTTTGAGGCCGAATCGGTGACTACCGCGATCTTACCCATCGTCTCACCTCCTTTGTTCTGCCCTCGCGCACGTGGCCGGCGCGCGCCTGAGTATGACCGCTGCTTGATCCAGGAATCCTGTGACCTGCTGCCGGGCTCGCTGGGGGTTGAGCAACACCAAGAACCCGGTGCTGCCCGCCAATGTGCGGCCCCATTCCGGTGAGATGCGCCAGACGGTGAAGATGAACGTGCCGTAGACTAGCCCCATCGCCAGTTGCAGCGGCGCCAGGGCGTGGAAGGCCCGCACGCCCAGGCCAGCGAGTGCCAGTCCGCCTGCAACGAGCAGGAAGGGCACCACTCCCCACGCGACCAGACACGTTGCCAGCGCCAGCGTCAGCCCGATGTCCGCCACCAGGTCGCAGCGGCCCAGGCGGGTTGGACGGCGCGCCCGGCGGGCCAGCCGCCCGTCCAGCACGTCGGTGACCCAGGCCAGGATGGTCAACAGTGCTGCGGTGGCCAGTCCCTCGCCTGGCCCCCGCACCACTCCGGCGTAGAGGATGACCAACGCGAGCACACAGCGTAGCGCCGTCAATGTGTCAGCCAATACATTCATCGCTTTTCACCAAGCCTTTCAAGCGGGTGTGTTCTCTTCCGCGTAGAACGAGACGCCAAGCACCGGGCCGGCGTGGGCACCCATCACCGGCGTGAAGTAGGTGGTGTAGAGTTCGCGCACGTCGAAGCGGTGCCGCAATTCCTCCGCCAGGGCTGCCGCATCCTCCTCGTGGTCGCCGTGGCTGACGGCGATGTGGACCGGTCGGCCGCCCACCTGCTCGGCCATCAATTCTACCATACGCGCGACAGCGCGCCTCCAGGTGCGGGGCTGGGCGATACCGACCACTGTGCCATGCCCAGGTGGGATGCCGACGATGGGCTTCATCTGGAGCATTGAGCCGAGGAAGGCGGAGGCTGTGCCGATGCGCCCGCCACGACGCAGGTACTCCAGCGTCTCCAGCGTGACCAGAAGTTGCACGCGGGGGATTATCTCCTGTGCACGGGCGAGGACCTGCTCGACGGTGGCCCCGGCCGCGGCCGCCCGGGCGGCCTCCAGTGCGACGAAGCCCTGGGCCATGGCTGCTGTGCGCGAATCCACGACGTGCAGGGGAAACGTGGGTGCCAATTGCTGGGCTATCTGGGCCGCCTCAAACGTGCCGCTCAGTTCGTGGGCCAGGGAAATGGCCACGATGGCCTCGGCCTCCTCCGCCAGCGGACGGAAGACCTGAAGCATTTCATCGGGGGTGAGTGTCGAGGTCGTCGGCATATAGTTGTCCGTCCGCAGCCGGGCGTAGAACTCCTGGGGTGTGATGTCTATCCCATCGCGCAGCACTTTCTCCTGCCAGATGATCCTGAGCGGTAGGATATGAATGCCGTATTCCTCTACCACCTCGGGCGGCAGATTGGATGACGACTCGGTCACGATAGCGATGCGGTTCACAGCGTACCTCCTACTCTCCGTACCTCCGCAAAGCACTCCCTATCGTCCCGGCGCTAGTGGCCGATCCAGTAGGTGAGCAGAGCCACCAGCGTGCTGGCGGCGACGAGAATCGCGATCAGCAAGGCGATAGTTGCGGCCTGTTTCAGGTGAGGCAGGCGACGCTGGCGGTGCAAGGCCAATGGTTCAGACGGGGGCTGCGCGGCATCCTGGCTGTAGCCTGGCGTCGCCCCCCTGTGTTGCCTGGGAAGGGTCTCTTCGCGCACGTTGTCCTGTTCTCTCATAATTCCATAATAACCCATGAGAGTAACACAGTACAAGTAAAAAGGTTAAAAGAGATTACAAAGGAGTAAAAAGTGGTCAAGTGAGTGCCCGCTGCACGACGCTTCCGGTGCACGAAACCAAATCCGCTGCCACGTATAGTTGACAGAGGCCGTCCTATGGCCTATACTACTGTGGCGAACTGTGGAGATGGCGGAGAGCGGAGCGAGGAGGTGCTATGGACAAGGTTGCTCGCGCGGTGGTCTTCTGTGACCTGGACGGCACGCTTTACACCGGCCACATTTGGCAGGCGCTGAAGCGTCACCATCAGACCCAGCGGATGAAACTGCCCACACTCTATTTCTTCCTATACACCCACATGGCCCTGGGGTTGCTGTACCGGTTGGGAATGGTCAGCGAGGAGCGCTTTTTCCGGGAGTGGGCGGTCCACATGGCCTGGCTGCTGAGTGGGCTGACGTCGCGTCGTGCCCAGCAGGTCTTCGATTGGGTGACGGCGGAGGACGTGCTCCCAAAACTGCGGGCCGACGTGCTGGCGCGGCTGCGCCAGCACCAGGCGCAGGGAGAGCCGGTGATGCTGCTTTCGGGCACCTTCCAGCCGCTGCTGGCGACTGTTGCTGCGCGGCTGGGGTTGGACGGGGCGCTGGGCACGGAGTTGGCGCTGCACAATGGACGCTATAATGGGCGTATTGTGCCGCCGCTGTGCTTTACCGAAGGCAAGGCGCTGCGCCAGGAGGCCTACCTGAACGTGCACCCCGAGGTGGACCCGGCAACCTGCACCGCCTATGCCGACACCTACTTCGACCTGCCGGCGCTGGAGCGGGTCGGCCACCCAGTGGCGGTGTATCCCGAGCCGCGCCTGGCGGCAGTCTCCACCGAACGGGGATGGCCGATAGTGGGCAATCCGCGGGAGCCGGATTAACCTGACCCCCCGGCCCCCTTCCCTGCGAGGGAAGGGGGAGACTCCCCTCCCCGCTTCGGGGAGGGGCCGGGGGAGGGGTCAGGCCCGCCATCACCTGCGGAACCAGTAGCCCACGCCGTGCTCAGTGAGGATGTGCTGGGGATTGCGGGGGTCGTCCTCCAGTTTGGCGCGCAGGCGGCTGACGTAGACCTTGAGGTAGTTGATCTCGTCGGTGTACTCGCGCCCCCACACGCGGGCCAGCAGCGTCTCGTGGGTCAGCACCTGACCAGCGTTGCGCACCAGGTGGTAGAGCAGGCGGTACTCGGTGGCGGTCAGCGGCACTGACTCCCCGCGTCGCGTCACTTCCCGGCGGGCGAAGTCCACGCTTAGATCATCACTGACGAAGGGCTGCTCGTGGGCCAGGGGCAGCGTCTGGGCGCGACGGAGCACCGCCCGCACCCGCGCCAGCAGTTCCAGGTGGCTGAAGGGCTTGGTGATGTAGTCATCGGCCCCCAACTCCAGGCCGTGCACCTTGCTCAGTTCGTCGTCGTGGACGGTGAGCATGATCACCGGCACGTCGGAAAAGAACCGTATCTGTTGCAGGACTTGAAAGCCGTCCATATCCGGCAGTCCCACGTCCAGCAGAACCAAGGCCGGCTGCTCCCGCTCCAGCGTGGCCAGCGCCTCCTCGCCGTCCGACGCGGCGACGACCTCCCAGTTGGGCTGCTGCATGCCAAAACTGACGGAGATGAGACGTGCCACATCGGGCTCGTCGTCCACGACCAGGACCTTCATCGGCCTTTTCCCTCCAATACAGGTAGTGCGAGGAAGAAAGTGCTTCCCCGTCCCGGCTCGCTCTCCACCCACACGCGCCCATCGTGCAGTTCCACTAACTGGCGGGTGATGTGCAGCCCTAACCCCAACCCCGCCTTCCCGGTGCCATCGGGGACGGTGTGGAAGCGCTGAAAGAGGTGTGCCTGCTGCTCGTGCGGGATGCCAGGGCCGTCGTCGGCGACGGCGATGACCAGTTCGCCACCCCTGCGCCCCAGCGTCACCCGGATGTGCCCACCCTTGGGGGTGAATTTGTGGGCATTGGCCAGCAGGTTGGTCAACGCCTGCTCGACGCGGCGGCGATCCACATCGGCCAGCGCCGGCCCATCCGGCAACGTGGTCTCCAACCGTTGCTCTTTCTGCTCCATCAGTGGCGCGATGGCTGCGACCGTGCGCTCCATGATACGCCGCAGGTCGGTGGGTTGAGTCGCCAGGGTGACCTGCCTGGCCTCCAGGCGGATGGACTCCAGCAGGTCGGCGACCAGCGACTCCAGCCGGCCGGTGTGGTGGGTGATGGTCTCCAGCAGTTCGGCCTGTACCGCCGGGGCGGCGTCGCGCAGCAATTCTACCGAAGTCTTGATGCAGGTCAGGGGGGTGCGCAATTCGTGGGAGACGGTGGAGATGAAACTGCGCTGCAATTGCTCCAGCGTGCGCAGTTGTTGAACCTGCTCGCGCTCTCGCTGGTAGAGCCGCGCATTGCGGATGGCCAGTGCCGCCTCCTGAGCCAGGGCCTGTAGCAGCGATAGGACGTCGTCGTCAAACTGCACAGCCGCGCGTTGCCCTACGAAGAGGATACCCAGCGGTTCGCCGTTCAGCCGCAGCGGGGCGCTGGCGTAGGATTGGATGCCCTCCCCGGCCGGCAGAGAGCGAGCGAAGTTGGGGTACTGGGCGGTGTCGGAAATCACCTGTGGGGCATCAGTGGCCAGGATGGTGCGCACCGGCTCGTCGGTGAGGGACAACTGCACGCCAGTGTGGCTCTTTTCCTCTTCTCCCCTATAGGGGGGGAGAGGGAGGTAGTCCGCGCCGCTGGCCGCGACGGGGGACAACCAGGTGTTGGTCTCGTCGCGCAACGTGAGCACCGCGACGTCAGCCTCCAGCAGGTGGCGGGCGGCGTCGGTCACTGTGTGCAGCGTGTGCTCCAGGTCAAGGCTGGTGCTGAGCTGGCGCAACAGGTCGTTCAGGGTAGACAGGCGGGCGGCCAGCACCCGCTCTTGCTCCGTCTCCTGGTGCTCGCGGCGCAGTTGTTCCAGCAGCAAGGCGCATAGGACGGCGACTACCAGCAGCAGCAACAGTTTGGCCGCCACGATGTAGAGCGCAATCGGGGTCCACAGTCCAGCCGGGTTGATGGCGCAGGCGCTGGTGTAGATCAGGCCAGCGACCAACGCCACCAGGATCGTCGGCACCAGGTCCATGTAGAAGGCCGCGCCGATGACGTTGAGGACGTAGAGCATGAAGAAGCCGGAGTGGTAGCCGCCGGTAAGATAGGTGACCAGCGTGGCGACGATGGTGTCGAGGGCCAGGAAGTTGAGAGGGCGGCGCAGCCAGCGCACGCGCTGGCTGACGAAGAGCAGCGCCAGGTTGTAGGCGGTCACCCCCAGCACGGCGTGGAGAGGCGACACCAATAGCCCCTCCTCCAGATGGTCGAAGAGGGAGAGCACCAGCACCAGCACCAGCGCCAGCCAGCGCAGGATCAGGAGCAAAAACCTGACCCAGGTTAGGTGGGGGAGCCTGTAGGCGGGTTCCTCTTGCGCGACCCAGTCTGTGTCTTTCCTCATACCACCCCTCTGGAACGCTCAAAGTGGACGTGTCGTCCGCATCTCACTTATAGTGATCTGCATTAGCCAGTGGATTCATCCGCCGACGATCAAATTCTATTTTACCACAAGTGGGGAACAAAGGGTATCACGGTGCGGGGGAGGCCAACAGTGCTCGGATACGCGGCATGGCTTCTTGCGCGGCTTCCTCCCCGGCGGCGATGATCTCGGCGGCGCGGGGAAAGCCAGTGAGCACGGTCACGTCCGGAGGGATGGCAGGCCTGATGATGATCTCGGGATGCGCCTCGGCCAGCCGGCGGCGATTCGCCTCCGCCATCATCACTCCCACCGAGCGCCACAACACCTCGATAGTATCCACCAGCCCATTGGGGACGTAGCGGCGATTGTGCAATGCCTCGACCAGTGAGGAGACAGCCACATCATCTGTGGAGACGTCCACGGCGATAGCGACGTCGGCTCCCATGCGGCGCACCGCGTCGACGGGGAGGTTATCGAGGAGTCCGCCATCCACGAGCAACTGCCCGTCCCGCTCCACCGGTGTAAAGATGCCCGGCAGGGCACCGCTGGCCCGCACGGCATCTACCACGCGCCCCTCGTTCAGGTACACCGCCCGGCCCGTGTTCAGATCTACAGCGACCAGCGTCAGCGGTACCCGCAGGTCGTCGAAGGTGCGGTCGCCCAGGTGACTGACCAGGTACTCGTGCACCTTCTGACCCTCGAAGAGGCCACGCCGGAGCGGCGACAGGTCGGTCAGGGGCAGCAGGCGGCGGAGGCTGCCCATGTGCAGCGCCTCTTGCTCCATAAAATCGACTCCCAGCCCCGCCGCGTAGCCTGCCGCGATGACGCTGCCCATACTGGTGCCGGCCAGATAGTCCACCGGCACACCCTCTTGCTCTAGGATTTTGAGTACACCGATGTGGGCCACCCCCCGCACACCACCGCCGCTGAGGGCCAGCCCGACTTTGCGGGGCGGCTTTTTCCGCAGGTTCTTCAGAAATCGCCACATACTTCTCCCTCCTCCTCGAACATCATCAGGTGATACGTCCCCCCAGCCCGCGCAGGACGTGTACGCCGGTTGCCAGCGCTCCCCACAGCCAACCGCCGCGCCGCATCCAGGCTGGTGGGAAGGACGGCGGAGGCACATCGGCGACCTGCCGGTAGAGCCGCTCGTATTGCGCAGCGACTCTCTCCAGGCTATGCTGTTCGGCCAGGCGGCGCGAGGCCGCCCCCATCCGGCGCCGCAGACCGGCGTCGGCGACCAGGCGCGCCAGGTGTTGCGCCAGCGCCGCCTCGTTCCCGGCCGGTGCCAGGAAGCCGTTGACGGTATGGTGCACTGCTTCCGGCATCGCCAGCGCGCCCACGCCGACCACCGGCAGGCCGCAGGCCGCTGCCTCCAGCACCACCAGCCCTTGCGTCTCGATGGTCGAGCCGGTGGCGAACAGGTCGGCAGCCTGGTAGAGCGCCGGCAGTTGCTCGTGGGGCACGAAGCCGGTGAAACACACACGCTCGCCTAGCCCCAGTTCGCCGGCCAGGTGTGTCAGGGCCTCACGGTCGGGGCCATCGCCGACGATGGTCAGCCGCGCCGCAGGGTGTTGGCCTGCCACCCGGGCGAAGGCACGCAGCAGCAGGTCCACGTTCTTCTCGTAACTCAGCCGCCCCACGTGCAGAATCGTCACGACGTCTTTGCTGCTCACTCGTGGGGCGGGGCGGAACAGGTGGGTGTCCACGCCGTTGGAGACGGCCACCACCGGCACGCGCAGGCCGTGGGTGGTCAACTCCCGCGCCATCACCTGCGAGGGGGTGGTGACGAGGGGGAAGCGGTTGAAGAAGGTAACGGTGTAGCGCCAGGCGGCGTGACCAGTTCCGGGTATCCGGTCCAGCGGCAACAGCGCGTAACCCAGGAAGCCGGCCAGGTAAACGTGACAGGTGCCCAGGATGGGGATCTCCAGCCAGCGGGCCGCCGCCAGGGCCTGGGTGCCCATCGCGGCCATCGAGTGGTTGTGGATGACGTCGGGCTGGAAACCGGCCAACTCTCGCGTCAGGCCGACCGGCGCGACGACGACCCGGCCGCCGGGCAGCCGCTCGTAGTGCAGCGCCGGGAACCCGGCCACGTCCAACCCCATCGCGGCGTGAGTTGGATCGGCGGCGGTAAAGATGCGCACCGTGTGACCCGCCGCCCGCAGCGTTCGGGCCAGCGCCGCCACTGCCGTAGCCACGCCTCCCAGACCATCGCGGAAAGAATCGGTCGTGATGGCAATGCGCACCGGCTACACTTCCTCCCACTCCGGCGTCTGAGGGGCTTCGAAATCGGCGAACGCCCCCAGGGTGTCCACCTCCTCCAGCGGGAAGTGGCGGGCGACGAGCGGCAGGAGGCTGTTCATCAGCGCGGCCCGCTCCTCCTGTCCCAATCCCTCTAATGCCGCGCTCAGGTTCTCCTCCACCAGGCGGCCCGCTCCTCCACAGGCATGCGGGCCATCCATTCTTGCGCTGCCTCCCCGGCCAGGTCGAGCACGTCCTGCGGGCTCAGGCGGCGGATGAACTGCCGCGCCAGGCGGGTTTTCAGGCTAGTCTTGGTTGACGTGGTCATACTCCTTCATCCTATCAACGTCTTCACTGCCAGACACTTTTCCGAGCGATGTCATTCTGAGGAGCGGAGCGACGAAGAATCTCACTCTCCAAATCACGTCGAAAAAGTCGCTTCCGCCGCAGTAGCCCAGGCTCGCCGGAGGCTCCGCTGCGCTCAGGCCTCCGGCTCACAAGCGAAGCCCCTTTGGGGCTGATATGAGCCCGTAGGGCTTTGCTGGCTGAGCCCGGCGGTTTCACCGCCGGGCGGACGGGCGGGAAATCGGCAACGACTTTTTGGAAATGGCCGGTATCCAGGCGATGCTCTAAACATTCCCTGCGGTAGTGAATCAACGTCCGGAGAGCCAGCGGCGCACCAGCATCCTGACCGGGGATATCCGCTCACGGATGCGCGCATAGGCGCTGCCTTCCTGAAGCAAGGCGCAGAAGGCCCTCCACATGAGGGCATTGTGATCGCGCTGCCGCAGGAAGAGGCCGGGCCACAGGTGGTAGACCCATCCGCAGATGCGGGCGGTCAAGAGATCCGGCATCAATTCCTCGTCCACAGATTGCTCGTAGGCCTGAAGGCTTTCCCCGTCTGTGAGAGCCCTTTCGATGACCGGGGCGGCGAGTTGGGCGCTGCGGATGGCGTAGTAGATACCCTCCCCGCTCCACGGGTCTGCCAGGCCGGCCGCGTCGCCCAGCAACAGCACAGGCTCCCGCCAGATGGCCATCCCCGGCTGCCGGTGCAGGAGAATATGGCCGGTCAGACGCTGCGGGTGGCGTGGTACGTCGCCCAGCCGGGCCGCCAGGAAGGCGCGGTGGTATGTCTTCAGTCTCCTGCCCTGGCGACGCGGGCCTCCAACGCCGATGGAGAAATACTCCTGCTTGGGGAAGAGCCAGCCGTAGCTGTCAGGCAGGGTGTCCAGATCCAGGGCGATGGTGTCATCCCAGGCTTCCAGGGTCGAGGTGGGCAGGTTGAACTCGCCCTCGATGGCCACGCTGGAAGAAGCGTCGCGCATCAGCCCCAATCCTCTGGCGACGGCGCTGAACGCACCATCGGCTCCGGCGACGATGCGGGCGGGCCAGATGTCCTGGGTCGTGATCACTCTGGCTGACCTGCCGCTTATCTCCACTTGCTTGACGACCTGCCCTTCTACGACCCGAGCACCGGCGGCTTTGGCCTCCTCGACCAGGAGAGCGTCGAAGCGATCGCGCATGACGGTGTATAGGAGGGGCCGGGCGGAACGCTGGGCCAGCCGATCCTCGCAACGCCGGCTAAAGGCTACGCCGTAGATGGCTTTCTCCACGACCGGGGTGACGTCAAAGTCAAAGAAGCGCAGAGTACGCGCTGGCGACCCTCCGGCGCAGGGCTTGTAGCGGGGCAAATGCGCCCTCTCCAGGATGGCTACGTTCATCCCGCGCCGGGCCAGTTCCCGCCCCAGCGTGGCCCCGGCTACCCCGGCTCCGACGATGATCACATCGTATATCATTTTGCGCGCTAGTCCAGCACCGACTTATCAGAATCTTTCCGTCCCCAGGCCTCCTGCGCCTTTCCCCGGCACTCGTCCAGGACAGCCTGGGGGATCATCTTCAGCGCCAGGGCGATGCCCAGCGGAACCAGGAGCAGGTCATCCAGATAGCCCAGGATAGGGATGAAGTCTGGGATCAGATCTATCGGGCTGAGGGCCTGGCCGACCACGGCAGCGGCCAGCGCTTTGGCGTACCAGGGCACCCGGGGGTCCTTGCAGGCCAGGTAGAGAGCGTAGGCCTCGACTCTCAGTTGCCCGGCCCGGCGTTTCCAGCGCTCAAGGGCTTTCATAGGCTGTGGCGCAAGGAGTCATCTTGCGCTACGGGAGGCAGGGCCGGGGAAACGTCGCGGATTCCGCCGCTCCTTTCACCTCCGCGCCTCGTGCGGAGAGCGTACAGGTACAAAGATGCCCCCGGCCCTACCGAGCGCGACGACGTGGTCAACTTGTCTGCTTTCTTGCCGGCTTCTTGCCCGCCAGTTCCTCGACTTTGGCGGTCAGTTCGTCAATCTTCTGGTTCAGTTCTTCGATGTCCTTACGGGAAATCACGGGCACATTGGCGCGGGCCTTGTCGAGTTCTTGACGCACCAGTTTGCGCAGTTCCTCCCGCTCCGCCTCGCCCCGCTCCACCAGTTTGTCAATGATGCGGGGGGCTTCCTCCGGCCTGAGCTCTCCCTCCTCGACCAGTTTATCCACGAACTGACTCACCTTGTCGCGGGTCAGCATCATCACGCCCAGGCCCGCCAGCAGGCTCCTTTCGATCAATCCAGTCATTTTTCACCTCCTCTTGTAGTTTTACGTTTCACATTTTACGCATTCACGTTTCACGCATGCGCAGATTTCAAGTGCACTCAGTATAATCGCCATCGCGTATCCACATCACCCCCTCTCTCACAGACCAACAGCCCGCAATACCTCGTGGGCGAAATCGGAAAGGCGCGTCTTATCCTCACCAGTCAGGTTGTCCAGATGCTCGCGGAACTGCTGGGAATAGGAAAGCAGCAGCGAGGTGGCCCGGCGGTTGGCCCTCTCGACCAGCGACAGGGCCAGGCTGAACCCGGCCAGCGAGTAAAGTACCGCCCACCCCGGAGGGCCGAACCAGCGCAGGTGGGGGAAAAGCCGCCTTGCCGCCGCCGTATCTCGCAACTCGTAGAAGACCAGGATAACGGCCGTGACCATGTCCGCCGCGAAGAGGAGCGGGGATTTGCGCTCCGGGATGCGCAGCAGAAGTTCATTTAGCAGATTCTGGTAGTCGGTGCTCTTTCCTTGCTCCAATGCTCGCAGGATGCCCGCTTCGGCCTCCTCCCACTTCCACTCGCTCAGGGTGTGGCCCATCAATTCGGACAGCAGGGCCGTCGCCTTCTCCGTGGGGGAGAAGACGACGACGGAGCGGCCCCTGTGTCCCTGGGGCCGCGCCGTCTTGGAGTGCACCAGTCCCTTGTCTTCCAAGAGGCGCAGCATCTCGTAGGCCGTGACCGGGCTCACGTCCAGCGCCCGCGCCACATCCGCGTAGTGTACCGGGGCCTCCGCCTCGCGGTAAAGGTCGAGCAGATGGCCCAGAAAGTCTTGTTGCCTGGAGGATAACTGCACCGCCGTCCCCGTTCCTATTCTCATAGATGTACTAAAAACTGCCTAATCTTCCGAAAGTTCCGAAACAAGTATACCACCGAAAGGTGACTTTGTCAAGGAGCGAGCGGCGGTTTTATCCTGACTTACCCACGCGCGTGCCGCACGCTGGCGGCCCCGACGCCCAGGACGACCAACGCCAGGAGCGCGAATATGCGCCGGAAACCGATGAGGTCCGCCAGACCACCCGTCAGCAGCAGGGGCAGGGTGGAGGCGACGTTGCTCAGGAACATCTGGGTGGAGATCACCCGCCCCCGCATCTCGTCCGGCGAGCGCTCCTGCACGACCGTGCGGGCCGGGACGATGACCAGCGCGAAGCCGGCCCCCACCCCGGCAGAGACGAGCAGGGATAAAGGGACGTAGAGGCCACGCAATGCGTGCAGGGCCGGTAACAGGGCCAGCCCTCCGCCGACGGCCAGGAGGCCAGCGCTGATCCAGGCTTTTTCTTTCAACATGTGCCCGCGCCGTCCCACCAGCCACACACCCAGGCCGAAGCCCAAGCCGCCGGGCACGGCCAGGTAGGCCACGTACTCGACCGGCACTCCCCAGGTGCGGGCTGCCAGGCCGGGTATGAGCGTCGTGAGCACGAGCGAGAGGGCGGAGACGAGCACCAGGCAGCCGATGGCCTGGCGCACGGACGCATCACTGGCGACGAAGCGCCACCCGGCGCGCAGGTCATCCCGCAGCGAAGTCCACGTTCGGAGTGCTTGCTCTCTGCCTCTCTTTCCCAACTGGGCCGGCAGCCGGGCGCACATCCACGCGGCCAGCGCGAACAATGGCATCGCCGCTACCCCTGCTGCCTGCGCGCCGCCAAGCCGGAGCAGCGGCGGGGCCAGGAGCACCATCCCCGCTCCCTGTGCTCCCAGCGCCGCGACCTGAAAGATGGAATTGGCCGCCAGGAGCCGCTCCGGTGGCACGACGCGGGGAATTAGGGAACCTTCAGCCGAGGTGGTGAACTGGGCGATGGTTGAGAGGAGGAAGTTGCTGGCGTAGACAGCGGTTAACAGCGGCCGCGGGTCGCTGATGCAGTGCGCGGCGGCTGTAAAGCCGAAGGCGATGAGCAGGCGCAGCAGGTGGCCGATCACCAGGACGTGTCGCCGGTCATACCGGTCCACCACCACCCCTGCCAGCATCCCGAAGATGAAGCCGGGGAGGGTGGAGGAGAAGATCATCAGCCCCATCTGCGCGCTGGAGTGCGTCTTCTCCTCCACCAATGCCATTGAGGCAAAGTAGATGGCGTAAGTCGCCGCTAGCGCTACGAACTGGGCCACGGCGAGGCGGCGCAGCGGCGCAGCGGCGCGTTTCTTTTCAAGGAGAGGGTGGGGGAAGCCCTCTCCCCCCGGCCCCCTCTCCGCCCCCCCTCGGTCCCCCCCAACTCTGGGGGGGAGGTGGGAGAGGGGGAGTGGGAAGCCATCATTGCACCTCCGATTGTTCGTAGTGACGAATTCAGTCGTCTATGGCAATTAGTGAGCGACTGAAGTCGCCGCTACGAATCCTTATGTGGCGGAGCGATAGGCGGGGCACGCATGTGGGCCGAGCGGCGCGTCAGTTCCTGCACATAGTGCACCTGTGCCAGGTCCAGTCCGAGCGCGGCCGCGATGGCGTCCGGTTCTTCCCCCCGCTCCAATCGCCACAGCACCCGATCCAGCGTGGCATAGTCCATGCCGATGGCGAACTCGTCGGTCAGCCCGGGCAGCAGGTCGGGCGATGGAGGCCGGGCGATGATCTCGGGAGGGACGCCCAGGTGCGCCGCTAACTGGCGCACCTGAGTCTTGTACAGCCCGGCCAGAGGGTCCACGTCGGCTGCGGCGTCGCCATATTTGACGAAGAAGCCGACCGCCAGTTCCGTCTTGTTGTCGGTGCCCACCATCAGCAGGTTCTCCAGTTCGGCCTGGTAGTAGAGCAGCACCATGCGCAGCCGCACCTTGACCCGATGGTAGGCCACCGCCTGGTTGAGCCACGGGCCGCGCAGCCCCTGCGTCCCGACCATCACGGCGGAGAAGGGGGTCTCTCCCTTCCCAAACGCCTCGGCATAGCGGGTGTAGTAGCGGCGTACCATCTTCGCCCTGAGGCGGCGAGTGGGGAGTACCCACAGCGGCACCTGCCGGTAGACCCCCAGCAATGCCAGGGGCAGTGTCAACCCGACGGTCTTGTGGCGGATGGACAGGCTGCGGGCCAGACGGAGCGCGTCTCGCTTACTGCGCGGTTCGCTATCCCGCTCCGGCAGGAGCAGGCCCAGCACCCGCTCCGGCCCCAGGGCGCGGACGGTCAGCGCCGCCACCACCGCCGAGTCGATCCCTCCACTCAGCCCGACGATGGCCCCCTCGCGCTGGAAATCCTCCACCGCCCGGCGGATGAAGGTTGTCAGTTCATCTGCCACGGCGGCCGGCTCGATGTCCAGTTCACCCACCAACGCTCTGTGCCTCCTGGCCATTGCCCCCCACGTACTCCCGCTCCCAGATGGAGTCCATCAACTGTGCTAACTCTCTATCGTACTGGATCAGCCCATCGCGGTAGGCTGGATCCAACAACGCCTGACGGGCCGCTTTGTCCTCTGGATCAGGCTCGGTCGCCTCCAGGATACGCCGAAAGTCAGCGTGGTGATCACGGATGATGCAGGGCATTATCCAGTTCTTGCATTCCTCTGGCCGAGTTACTGCGTAGCCATAGGTGTCCTGCCACTCGCGGATGGTCTTGAAGAATGGCTCCTCCAGGATGTCGTTCAGCGTCTTGCCCTCCCGATATGCGTCGTTGACGTTGACCGGCGAGTAGGGGGCAAAGACACAGGGCATCACCTTCCCGTTCCAGTCAAAGTAGAGGTAGCCGCCCGGCCGCCCAGCCGAGGTGCAGCCATCGGATAGGATACCCGAGTTCCAAAAGTCAGGCAAGAAGTACCTTTTCTCACGGATCACCTGCCATGTGCGTTTCCACATCCACATCCGTTGCTCCGGCCTGGGGAGCAGGTACAGTGTGAAGCCCCGCCCGATGGGCATGTACTGGAAGATCCAGCCGTAGATGGCCCCCTGCTCCTCGAAGAAGAAGTCGAGGAACTCGTCGGAAAGGATCTCCTCGCAGTTCTCGCGTGTGGCGGTGAGTGAGATGCCGAAAGGCACGCCCACCTGGCGCAGGTTAGCCATGGAGTGCAGGACGCGCTGGAATACCCCCTTGCCACGGCGGGCATCGGTGCGCCCCTCCCAGCCCTCGACGGAAATGGCCGGGGTGAGGTTGCCTATCTCAGCCATGCGGGCGGCCGTTTTCTCGTCAATCAGCGTGCTATTGGTATACATCAGAAAGAACATATCCTGGTGCTTGGCTGCTGCGTCCAGGATGCCCTGGCCCTGCGAGCGATAGGCCAGCGGCTCACCGCCGGAGATGACGACGAAACCCGAACCCCAAAGGTCTTGATTTTCGGTAATGATGCGGTCAAAGACCTCCCAGTCCATTTTCTCGCTGTCGTTGCCAGAACTGGCATAGCACCCCTTGCAGCGCAGGTTGCACAGTTTGCCCGGCGCGATGACGACGAAACCGGGCGGGTTATGGCCGCCGTGCTCCTGGCGGAAGCGTTCCCCTGCAGCCTTGTGCTCCTCGCGCAGAAAAGCGTTCAGCACCAGGCCGCGCAGCACACCTTTCACCACAGCCTCGGAGACGTAGCCCCGCGCCAGGGCGCAATCAATCGAGTGTGCGATGGCACGGGTGATGTACGCCTTGTCCTGGATGACGCGAGGCGGACGACGATCGTTGATCTCGTGGGCCTCCTCCAGGTGCTGGTTGATGCGCCGATCCACGTAGCCCACCAGCATGCGACGGACCGGCTCGCGCTGTACTGCGCTGGCGGTGACGTGGGCAAGCATCTCGGCTTGCCCGGTGGATGCAATGGTGTGAACGATGTCTTCCAGTTTCATTTTCATGGTTACTATTTCCTCCGTTACTTTCAGTATCAGCGGATATCCGGCATCGGCGGCGGGGGCTGCCGGAAGGACAAGTCCGCAGTCTTCATACGATTGACCGCGCCGCCGTAAACAGGCGGTGCTGGGCGACTTCTCTCATCCCTAAATCTGCCCAGCACCGGCTCTTCAGGCCGGTGTGCGGTTCATACGCTTTCCCTGCTCCTGCCAGGCCCGGATGGTCGCCAGGAGGTGCGTTTTGTCAAAGTCGGGCCAGTAGACCGGTGTGCTCCAGAAGAGGGCGCCGACCACCTGCCAGATGAGGAAGTTGCTCAGCCGCATCTCCCCGGCCGTGCGGATGACCAGGTCGGGATCTGGTGATTACCCACATATTGGCTATGTCATTCTGAGCGACCGGAGGGAGCGAAGAATCTCGCCCTTGAGTGACAATTTGGTGCTGCGAAATGAGATTCTTCGTCGCTCCGCTCCTCAGAATGACAGAGACTTGGGATGGTTGCAGAGATGTGGGTAATCACCAGAAGAGGTGGCTTGACGAGTCCGTCACTTCCCTGTAGAATACCGCCCGTGGAGCAGATACCGCTTGTCACGCTCACGACCGACTTCGGCACCGCCGATGGCTACGTGGGGACGATGAAGGGGGTCATTCTAGGCATCGCCCCCGATGCCCAGTTGGTGGACATCTCCCACGAGATCGCGCCACAGAACGTCCGCCAGGCTGCCTACGTGCTCTACACCGCCTATCCCTTTTTCCCATCGCACACCGTACACCTGGTCGTCGTGGACCCCGGCGTGGGGGGCGCGCGGCGACTCATCGCCCTGCGTACATCATCAGGTTACTTCGTCGGGCCTGACAACGGCGTCTTCAGTTACGTGATGGCCCGCGAGCCGGTCGAGGCGCTGGTGGAACTCGCTGACCCGCGCTATCGCCTGCCCTGGGTCAGCCATACCTTCCACGGGCGCGACGTCTTCGCTCCCGCCGCCGCGCACCTGGCAGCCGGCGTCCCCATCACCGCCCTCGGTACATCTGTGCGCGACCCGGTCATCTTTCCGCCTCCATGCCTGGAGGTTGCCCCCGACGGTGTCACCGGCGCGGTACTGCACGCCGATCACTTCGGCAACGTGATCACCAGCATCGGGCGGCTTGTGTGGCGCGGGGACGGACTTTCGCTTGAGCCGGCCTTTCAGGAGGCAAGAGGCAGGAGGCAAGAGGCAGGAAGCAGGAGGCAGGAGGCAGGAAGCAAGAGGCAGGAGGCAGGGAGCAGGGGGCAGGAGACAGGAGGCGGGGGGCGAGTGCGCTTCGAGGCCGGTGAGGCCACGGTTGTAATAGGCGGGCGGAAGATCATCGGCGTGCATCGCACCTACGCCGAGGTCGAGTGTGGCGAGGTGCTGGCCCTGGTGGGCAGCGAGGGTCACCTGGAGATCGCGGTGCGGGGAGGGAACGCTGCCCAGAGGCTGGGGCTGCGCCCCGGTGATACGGTGGTATTGCGCCTGCGATGAACATCTGGATGCGTTTGTGGTTCGCTGTTCTCATCATCACTGACCGGCTGCTGGGCACGCATCTGGCCGAGTGGAAACTGGCCCGCCAGCAGCGCCGCATGGAGGCTTACGAGGCCCAGGCCTTTGCCATTCGGCGACAGATGGAGCAATTGGATCGTTTGCTACAGGTTACCCAGGTGGAACTGTGCGTCCTTTACCTGCGCCAGCGTCGCATTCTCCGGCCGGAGACCTGGCTTCGTTTTGCCCCGGCCGAGAACGTAGACGAGGAGAGGGGCCTGGATCTGCTTATCGGCCGGCTGGTGAAGCACGGGCTGGCCACTGTTCGCACCGAAACGGTCGGCGAGGTAAGGCCGCGGTCACCGCGCCCCTACGTCTATCACCTGCGCCCCGATTGGGCCGCAATGGTTGACCTGCTGAGCGCTTGGAAGGAGCACCTTGATCCTTTGGCAGTCTCCTGGTTAGAGGAAATGTGGAGCAACGAGAATGGATAAATTCACCATTGAGGGGGGGCATCCCCTCTCTGGCACCATAACTCCCAGCGGGAACAAGAACGCGGCGCTGCCGTTGCTGGCTGCCTGTCTGCTGACCGACGAGCCGGTCACGCTGCACAATCTGCCGGCCATTGGGGACATTGCGACGATGGGCGAACTGCTCGCCGACGTTGGAGTCTCTATCGAGAAACTTGACCCCCACACCTGGCGGGTACACGCCCGTGAGATTCGCACGTCCGAATTGAACTCTCAACTTTTCGGGCGCATCCGCGGCGCCATCACGCTGGCCGGGCCAATGCTTGCCCGGACGGGCGTGGTGCATCTGCCGCGGCCCGGCGGCGACGTCATTGGGCGACGGCGGGTGGATACCCACTTCCTGGCGCTGGGCGCGCTGGGGGCGGATGTGGACACCGACGGCACCTTCCGTCTGCACGGCGGGCGGCTGCGCGGGGCCGACATCCTGCTGGACCAGGCTAGCGTCACCGCCACCGAGAACGCCATCATGGCCGCGACGCTCGCCAGCGGCACGACCATCGTCCGCAATGCAGCCTGTGAACCCCACGTGCAGGACCTGTGCTATATGTTATGCCATCTCGGGGCCCAGATCGAGGGCATCGGCTCCAACACGCTCACCATCCATGGGGTAGAACGGCTGGGCGGTGGGGAGTACACCATCGGCCCGGACTACATGGAGGTGGGGAGTTGCATCGCCCTGGCTGCGGTGACCGGCGGCGAGTTGCTTATCAAGAACGCCGTCCCCGAACACCTGCGCATGGTCGGCCTGATGTTCGAGCGGCTGGGGGTGCGGTTCGAGGCCCGGGGGCAGGACGTCTTCGTGCCCGCCGATCAGCCTCTCACCATCATTCCCGACGTCGGCGGGGCTATTCCCTCTATCGCCGATGCTCCCTGGCCCGGGTTCCCCGCTGACCTGATGAGCATTGCCATCGTCGTGGCCTCCCAGTCCGGGGGGACCGTATTGATCCACGAGAAGATGTTTGAGAGCCGCCTCTACTTCGTGGATAAATTGATCGCGATGGGGGCGCGCATCATTCTCTGCGACCCTCACCGGTGTGTGGTGCAGGGCCCGTCGCCGCTGCACGGCGACGAGATGGAAAGTCCCGACATCCGGGCCGGCATGGCGCTCCTCATCGCGGCCCTCTGTGCCGGGGGACAGAGCATTATCCGCAACATTCGTCAGATTGACCGGGGCTACGAGCGGGTGGAGGAGAAACTGCGCCGCTTGGGAGCCAGGATCAAGCGCGTTTGCACCTAACCCCCCGGCCCCCTTCCCTATCAGGGAAGGGAGGGCTCCCCTCCCCGCACCGGGGAGGGGCCGGGGGAGGGGTTACGGCACAATGTAGGTATTTACTACGTTCCCTGTACTGTCGCGGAGTGTGATCAGTTCACCCCCGTTCCAGGCCGGGGTCGCACGGCCCCAGTACAGGTCACTGGGTGTAGGGCTGCCCGCAGCCGAGTGTACGCGCATCTCTGCGTCGGTGAAGAGGGTGACCGTGGGAAAGGTGAAGATGTTGCCCTCCGCATCGGATAGCGTCCATCCATCCAGGCTGGTTGCTCCGCCCCTGTTGCGCACGATCACCACCTCAGCCGTCGGATTGCCGGAGCCCAATACCTGGCTAATTTCGACCAACGGCGGACCGGAGGGAGTGAGGGTGGGCAGTGAGGTGGGGAGGGGCACCGCCGTAGGGGAGGGTTCAGGCGGTGTTTCGGCAGATGGGCTGGTGGTCGGGGTGGGGGGAGGGCTGACCGGGATGATGAGCGTCTGGCCGACGTGCAGCACGTTGGGGTCGGTGAGCTCGTTGGCGGCCATCAGGTCCTCGATGGAGACGCCGTAGGTCCGGGCGATGGCTCCCAGCGTGTCCCCTTCTTGGACGATGTGCAGCGGTGACTCCGGCGGGGTGGGAGAGGCGACGGGCAGCACAGTGGGGGGGCTCACCGCTCCCTCGGTGGCCGGGAGCGCGGATGTGGAAGTGGGGGTAGGAGGGGAGGGAGTGTGGACGCTCTTCCATACGAACAGGATTGTCAGCATAACCGCTGCCGAGACAATGACGTTGACCGCGATAAAGATGGCCCAGGTGCGTGCACGCATATCTCAGATGACCTCCCTGGTTGGTAGGCTGGTCTGTTGGTACATTGGTGCTGCTTATTTCTCGGGATGTGGATGATCTCCGGCTATTCTATCACAAAAGTTGATAAATTGGTAAACTGGTAGATTGGTAAGTTGGGACCAATCTTTCGATCTCCCAATCTACCGATTTACTTGTTTCCCAATCTACCGATTTACTTGTTTCCCAATCTGCTGGTATTGTGCTAAACTCTAACCTAACTTGCCCAGGAGTATACACTATGCCAACGCTACTTGTGAAGCACGCCGATCTGCTGGTGACGATGGACGCAGAGCGTCGCCGCATCCCCGACGGCGGCCTGTTCGTGCGCGACAATGTCATCGAACAGGTCGGGCCGACCGCCGCACTGCCGCCCGAGGCCGATCGGGTCATCAATGGTCGTGGGATGATCGTCCTGCCGGGGTTGGTCAATACCCATCATCACCTCTACCAAACGTTGACCCGGGCGGTGCCAGCGGCACAGGACGCTACCCTGTTTCAGTGGCTCAAGACACTCTACCCCTTATGGGCCGGGTTGACCTCGGAGGCTATTTACACCAGCGCGCTGGTGGGGCTAGCGGAACTGATGCTCTCCGGCTGCACCACCGCTGCCGACCACCTCTACATCTACCCGCACGATTGCCGCATTGACGACGAGATTCGAGCGGCGCAGGAGATCGGCATCCGCTTCCACGCCAGCCGGGGCGCGATGAGCCTGGGGGAGAGCAAGGGGGGCCTTCCGCCGGACAGCGTGGTCGAGGGTGAGGGTTTCATCCTGAAGGATACGCAGCGGGCCATCGAGACCTACCACGGCTCCAGTCCCTACGCAATGCTTCGTATAGTCGTTGCTCCTTGCTCTCCTTTCTCTGTCACACCTGACCTGATGCGGGAGGCGGCTGCGCTGGCCCGTTCGTATGGCGTCCGCCTGCACACGCACCTGGCAGAGACGCTGGACGAGGAGCAGTTCTGCCTGCGTGAGTTCGGTCGTCGGCCGGTGGAATACGCCGAGCACCTGGGCTGGGTGGGGGACGACGTCTGGTACGCCCACGGGGTGCACGTCAACCAGGCTGAAATCGAACTGCTGGCGCGCACCGGCACGGGGGTCTGTCACTGCCCCAGTTCGAACATGCGGTTGGCCTCCGGCATTGCCCCGGTGCGGGCCTACCTGGACACGGGGGTCAAGGTGGGGTTGGGGGTAGATGGCTCTGCCAGCAACGATTCCTCCCACCTGCTGGCCGAGGTGCGGATGTCGCTGCTCCTGCAGCGGGTCAGCCCCCCCTCGATCCCCCCCAACTCTGGGGGGGAAGTCAGCCCCCCCTCGATCCCCCCCAATTCTGGGGGGGAAGTCAGCCCCCCCTCGATCCCCCCCAACTCTGGGGGGGAAGTCCGCCCTCCCTCAGTTCCCCCTGCGAGGGGGGAGGCATTGGCGGGGCTCTCAGCCACGGAGGCGCTGGGGCTGGCGACGGTGGGCGGCGCGCAGGTGCTGGGCCGCGATGACATCGGCCGACTGGCCCCCGGCAAGGCCGCCGACTTCATCGGCTTCCGCCTTGGCCGGCTGGACTACGCCGGGGCGCTCCACGACCCGCTGGCGGCGCTCGTCTTCTGCACCCCGCAGCGGGTGGACCTCTCCGTCATCAACGGCCGCGTCATCGTGGAGGATGGGCACCTCTTGACGGTGGATCTGGGGCCGGTGATTGAGCGGCATAATCGGATCGCGCGGGAGCTGGTGTCTGGTGTCTGACACCACACTACCCCGCGCTTGTGCCTGGTTCACGAGTCCGTTTCGCACTCCTCGCATCGCTCACCCGGCCCGATGACCGCCAGTGCTTCCCCCTGGCCAACCTCCGCCCCCGGGGCTTTGTGGAGTGCCTGTACCACCCCGTCCCACGGCGCGCGGAGTTCCAGGTTCATCTTCATAGATTCCAGCACCGCCACCACTTCCCCCTGTGCCACCTGCTGCCCCACTGCCACAGGCGTTGCCACAAGCAGGCCGGGCAGAGGGGCGTGCACTTCCTCCAGCCCCCTCCCGCCCCCCCCCAACTTTGGGGGGGAAGGAGAGGGGTGTGATCGCATCACGTCCCTTTTGGGACGGCGCCGCCTCTGCCGCAGGCGGGCCCGATAAGGCTGCCCGGCCATCACCATCTGACAGCCTTCCTCGTCGGCCTGCTCGACGTATGCCTCGTAGGAGCGATGGTTCACCAGCAGCGAATACTGGGGGAGACCGTCTACACCGTGGAAGTCCACGTTGAGCGGGCGGTGGTTGACCCACACCCGCCCCCCACGGTCTACTTCGATCTCGAAAGTTTCTCCCTCGACGGTGATGACGTACTTCATTGGCCCCAGCCCCTCATCAGTTCCCAGCGGCCCAGCATCTTCCAGCGACTAACGCGGGATGCCTCTGCCGTGTGTTCTCCCCCGCGCCGCCGGTAGTCGAGGAGCGCCGCCGTCAGCGCCGCCGCCAGGAGGTCCTCGCCGCCCGTCTCTGGCGGTAGAAACTGCTCCTCCAGGAAACAGGTGTGGAACTGCCCGCCGAGGAAACGAGGGCTATCCAACAGAGCACGGTACAGTTCCAGGTTGGTCGTGAGGCCGATGATGCGGTACTCTTCCAGCGCCCGCCGCATGCGCATGATGGCCACCGCGCGCGTCTCCCCCCAGGCGATGAGTTTGGCCAGTAGTGAATCGTAATAGGGGGTAATGGTGAGCCCCTCGCAGATGCCACTGTCCACGCGGATGCCGGGGCCGCCCGGCTCGATCAGGCGGGTGATGCAGCCGGTGGCGGGGATAAAGCCCCGAGCGGCGTCCTCGGCCAGGATGCGACATTCCAGTGCCCAACCTCGGGAGCGGATGTCCTCCTGAGTATGGTGCAGTTCCCGGCCGGAAGCGATGCGTAACTGTTCCTTGACGATGTCCACACCCGTGACCGCCTCGGTGACGGTGTGCTCCACCTGCAAGCGGGGGTTGACCTCCATGAAGTAGAAGTTACCTTCGGAATCGAGGAGAAATTCGACCGTGCCTGCGCTGGCATAACCCACGGCTTGCCCGATGTGCACAGCCGCCCGGCAGATGTGTTGCCGCAGGTCATCGTCTACCGCACGCGAGGGAGCCTCCTCGATCAGTTTCTGGTGCCGGCGCTGAATGGAGCACTCCCGCTCGCCCAGGTGGATGACGTGGCCGTGGGCGTCGCCAAGGAGTTGCACCTCGATGTGGCGGGCGTCCTCCACCATCCGCTCCAGGTAGACTGCGTCGTCGCCGAAGGCGGCCTGGGCCTCCCGCCGGGCCACGGGGACGGCGGCTTCCAGTTCTGCTCGTGAATGTGCCACGCGGATGCCCATCCCGCCACCACCGGCCGCCGCCTTGAGCACCACCGGGTAGCCGATGCGGCCGGCGGCGTCCAGCAGTTCTTCGTCGTTCAGCGTGTATGCGGAACCCTCGATGACCGGGATGGACAGGTCGCGGGCCACGCGGCGGGCGGCGGTCTTGTCGCCCAGCAGTTCCATCGCCTCCGGGCTTGGCCCGACGAAGGTCAACCCCGCCTCGGCGCAGGCGCGGGCGAAGGCGGGTGACTCGGCCAGGAAGCCGTAGCCGGGGTGGATGGCGCGTGCTCCGGCCTGCAGCGCGGTCTCGATGATGCGTTCGCCGCGCAGGTAACTCTCCCGCGCTGGCGGCGGGCCGATGCAGTAGGCCTCGTCGGCATAGCGTACGTGGGGGGCCTCCCGGTCGGCTTCGGAGAAGACGGCCACCGTCTCCAGCCCCAGTTCCCGGCAGGTGCGCAGCACCCGCACCGTGATCTCCCCTCGGTTAGCAACTAAGACTTTGCTCATCTCACACCGGCATATTGCCATGCTTGCGCGACGGTCGCTGAACCCGCTTGTGGCGCAGCATCTCCAGGGCGCGGATGACGCGGGGACGGGTCTCGCGGGGAACGATCACCCCGTCCAGGTAGCCCCGCGCCGCCGCGACGTAGGGGTTGGTGAACTTTTCCCGGTAGTCGCGCACCAACTCCTCTCGCAGTCCATCCGGGTCATCCGCCGCCTTCAATTCCCGGCGGAAGATGACATTGACGGCTCCCTGCGGCCCCATCACGGCGATCTCCGCCCCCGGCCAGGCCAGGCAGACGTCGCCGCGCAAATGCTTGGAACTCATGACGATGTAGGCCCCGCCGTAGGCCTTGCGGGTGATGACTGAAATCTTGGGCACGCTGGCCTCGGCATAAGCATAAATCATCTTTGCCCCGTGGCGGATGATGCCGCCGTGTTCCTGCGCCACCCCGGGCAGAAAGCCGGGTGTGTCGGTCAGCGTGAGCAGCGGGACGTTGAAACAATCGCAGAAGCGGATGAAGCGGGCTCCCTTGTCAGAACTGTCAATATCGAGCACGCCGGCAAGGACCGGCGGCTGCTGGGCCACGATGCCCACCACGTACCCCCCCATACGGGCGAAGCCCACGATCAGATTGGGGGCGAACCGCTCCTGCACTTCCAGAAAGGCCGCCTCGTCCACGATGCGCCGGATGACTTCGCGCATATCGTATCCCTGCGCCGGATCCTCCGGCACCAGTGTGTCCAGCGCCTTGTCGGCCCGGTCGGGCGGGTCGGTCGGCGGGATGTAGGGTGGGTCGTCGGCATTGTTGGAGGGCAGGTAGGAGAGAAGTTGCCGCACCAGGTCCAGCGTCTTCTCCTCGGTAGAGGCGGCGAAGTGGGCCACGCCGCTGAGCCGGTTGTGGACATCGGCACCGCCCAGTTCCTCTGCGCCGACCCCCTCGTGGGTCACGGCTTTGATGACGCCGGGGCCGGTGATGAACATACGGGCCGTGCCCTCGACCATAAAGGTGAAGTCGGTGAGCGCAGGGGAATAGACCGCGCCGCCAGCGCAGGGGCCTAAGATGACCGAAATCTGGGGGACGACGCCGGAGGCCAGGACGTTGCGATAGAATATCTCGCCGTAGGCGGCCAGCGCGTCCACCCCCTCCTGGATGCGCGCCCCGCCGGAGTCGTTGATCCCGATGACGGGTGCGCCGTTCTCCAGCGCCAGGTCCAGCACCTTACAGATTTTCTGGCCGTGCGCCTCCCCCACCGACCCGCCTAGAACGGTAAAGTCCTGAGCGAAGACGTAGACAGGGCGCCCGTTTATCTCGCCCCAGCCGGTGACGACGCTGTCGCCTGGGTTGCACCGCTCGGCCAGGCCGAAGTCGGTCGCCCGGTGGGCTTCGCCGTGAGCGCTCAGCCGAACGGTGACGAACTCGTCCAGTTCGTAGAAGGAGCCGGGGTCGAGCAGGTAATCCAGTCGCTCGCGGGCGGTCAGTTTGCCCCGCGCGTGCTGGCGCTCGATGCGCTCTGTGCCACCGCCCAGGCGGGCCTGGGCGTGCATACTCTCAAGGCATTCGATGTGGGAACTCACTCCTTCACCCCCAGGGCGAACAGCCAGCGCAGGAAGCGGCGCACCAACGAGCGCAGCGCAGCGTAACGATAGCGCAACTGGTACCAGGCCCTCTCCCAGTGTGAGGGTGGTACGGGCGGCAGGGGCGCACTCCAGCGAATGGCCGCCGCCCCCCAGGTCAGCCCTGCGCCGAAGCCGACGCACACCACCAGATCGTCTCGCTGGATACGTCCCTCCTCCGCTGCCTCGCAGAGCGCGATGGGGATGGACGCCGCCGAGGTGTTGCCGTACCGCTCCAGGTTGCTGAAGACTGTCTCCGGCTCAAGTTTCAGCGCCCGGGTCGAGGCCCCGATGATGCGCTGGTTGGCCTGATGGGGGATGAGGAGATTCAAGTCGGAGACTCGCAGCCCGGCCTGCTCCAGCACCTCCCGCGTGGCGGCGGGCATGGCGCGCACGGCGAAACGAAAGACCTCCCGTCCCTTCATTTTCAGGTAGTGCTGTCCCTCGGCCACGGTGTAGTGAGAGGCGGGCTGCTTGCTCCCCCCGGCCGGAAGGTACAGCAGGTCGCCTCCGGAGCCGTCGGCGCCGAGGACGGTGGAGAGAACGCCGCCATCGGCCCCGTTGGCCTGGAGGATGACCGCGCCGGCCCCGTCGCCGAAGAGGACGCAGGTGGCGCGGTCGCTCCAGTCGGTGATGCGGGAGAGCGTCTCGGCCCCGACGACCAGTGCGTTCTCGTAGACGCCAGCCGAGATGAGGTTAGCGGCCACGCTAAGCCCGTAGACGAAGCCAGTGCAGCCGGCTGAGAGGTCGAAGGCGGCGGCGTGGGTGGCCCCCAGCGCGTCCTGCAGCAGGCAGGCCGTGGCCGGGAATGCGTGGTCGGGCGTGACGGTGGCGACGATGATGAGGTCCAGTTGCGATGGCTTGAGGCCGGCCACTTCAAGCGCCCGCTGGGCGGCTTCGAGTGCCATGCTGAACGTCGTCTCGCCGTCGGCGACGATGCGCCGCTCGGCAATACCCGTGCGGGTGCGGATCCACTCGTCGGAGGTGTTCACCATCCGCGCCAGGTCGTCATTGGTCAACACGCGCTGCGGCATGTACTTGCCCCAGCCGACGATGTGGGTGTGGGTCTTCATAATAACAGCCTTTAGCAGTAAGCCGACAGCAGTTAGCCGGGCCAGCCTTCATGCTGGCTGCTAACTGCTGGCTGCTGACGGCTAACCTCCTCCCAGCGGCAGAGGACAAGGCAGCCGTTGTGCCCGCCGAAGCCGAAGGAGTTGGAGAGGACCACGCGCGGCCAGGTCTGGCGGGCCTGGTTGGGCACATAGTCCAGGTCGCACTCCGGGTCGGGGGTCTCATAGTTGATGGTGGGATGCACCCAGCCGGTCTCCAGGCTCTTGACGCAGGCAATGGCCTCGACCGCGCCGGCCGCGCCCATCAGATGGCCCAGCATAGATTTGGTGGAACTGACTACCAGGTGGTCAGCGTGGGAACCGAAGACGGCGCGGATGGCCTGCGTCTCGATGCGGTCGTTGAGGACGGTGCTGGTGCCGTGGGCGTTGATGTAGTCCACCGTCTCGGGCGCGAGTCCAGCGTCGTGGAGCGCCCGTTCCATCGCCAGCGCCGCGCCGCGCCCAGTCTCGTCGGGGGCGGCGACGTGGAAGGCGTCGGCGCTGGCTCCGTAGCCCGCCAGTTCGGCGTGGATGTGAGCGCCGCGCTGCCGGGCGTGCTCCAGGCTTTCCAGCACGAGGACGCCCGCCCCCTCGCCGATAACGAAGCCGTCGCGGTCGACGTCGAAGGGGCGGCAGGCGCGCTGCGGCTCATCGTTGCGGGTGGAGAGCGCGCCCATGTTCCTGAAGGCGGCCACGGAGAGCGGTATGATGGCCGCCTCACTCCCCCCGCAGACCATCACCTCGGCCTGGCCTCGCCGGATGATCTGGGCGGCCTCGCCGAGGACGTGGGAGCCGGTGGCGCAGGCGGAGGAGAGGGAGAAGTTCGGCCCCTGCAGGCCATAGGCGATGGCGATGGCCGCAGCGGCGGCATTGGGCATCATCATTGGTATCATAAAGGGGCTGACACGGCGCGGCCCGCGTTTTTGGAGCACCAGAAAGTTCTCCACCAGCGTACTGACGCCACCAATGCCGGTGCCGATGAGCACGCCGGTGGTCTGCTTCAGCCCATCGTCGAACTCCAGGTTGGCGTCGGCCACTGCCTGGCGGGCGGCCTCCAGCGCGAAAAGGGTGAAGCGGTCGCTGCGGCGCGCCTGGCGGCGGCCGAAGAGCGCCACCGGGTCGAAGTCCTTGACCTCGGCGGCGATCTGCACCTCCAGATTGGCGGGGTCAAACTGACTTGTGCGACCCACGCCACTGCGCCCGGCGACGAGCGATTCCCACATCGTCGGCACGTCGTTCCCCAGGGGGGTGACCGCGCCGAGGCCGGTGATGACAACACGTTGTTTCACGAGCATACCTCCAGAATAGATAATCGGTTCTGTAAAGAATAACACCGTCGAGAGGCAAGGGTCACGCTGCAAATCGAAACTCCCCGGCTGTATACCGCCTGGGTGGGAATCTTTGCCAGATGTGCAGGATTGTGCTACACTTATCAACGGGCGCGTCATCGTGGAGGAGCCGGTGATCAAGCAGTGTAATATGTTGGACGAAGAGGTGTTCCCCAATGCAGTGCGTGAGGAGGTAGGGCGAGCGTTGACTGCGTTGGGAGGATTGGGTTGGCGAGAGCACGTCTTGGCGACATACGGAGATGAGGAAACCTCCACATGCTCAACCGGCTCAAGGGCCGTCCCGAGCCGCCCGTCGTGCGCTGGACGTTGGCCGCGTTCGCCTGCATTTTTGACGACGCTGGGCGCATATTCCTCTCCCGCCGCCGCGACTACGACGTTTGGAACCTGCCCGGCGGCGGGGTGCACGCGGGCGAGACGCCGTGGGAGGCGGCCGTGCGCGAGGTGAGAGAGGAGACCGGGCTGAGCGTCGCCATCGAGCGCTTGACCGGCGTTTATCAGAAACCGGCGCGGCAGGCATTCGTCTTCACTTTCCGCTGCCGCGTCACCGGGGGCCGGCTGCAACCCACGCGGGAGGCCGCCGAGCACCACGCCTTCGCCCGCGACGATCTGCCGGAGATGCTGCTGCCCAAGCATCGCGAGCGCATCGCCGACGCGACGGCGGGCCGGGTCGAGGCGGTGTTGAAAGTGCAGGATACACTACCCGGATTGGAGGTTTTGGGTCTGAGATGAGACAATATTCCAGCACCACTCTGCTGATCAAAAACGGCACCCTCGTCACCCCCGAGGGCACTTTCGAGGCCGACCTGCTGGCCCAGGGGGAGCGCATCAAGGCCATCGGGCACGGCCTGCCGGTGGCCCACGACACGCGCGTGATTGACGCCGCCGGCTGCTACGTCCTTCCCGGCATCGTTGACGCCCATACTCACATCGCCCTGGACACTGGCATCTACCGCACCCCCGACGATTGGTTCATCGGCACGCGGGCCGCCGCCTGCGGGGGCGTCACCACCGTGGTGGACTTCGCCACCCAGTTCCCCGGACAGATCCTGCGGGAGGCGGTCGAGGCGCGGCTAGAGGAAGCGCGGGAGGCAGTGATTGACTACGCCCTCCACGTGATGGTCACCGACTTAGCCCCGGGCCGGGAGGGAGAACTGGCCGACCTGGTGGAACTGGGCACGACCAGCGTCAAACTCTACACCACCTACCGGCCCAACTACTACGCCGGCGACGCCACGATCCTGCGCCTGATGGCAGCGTGTGCTGACCTGGGGCTTCTGCCCCTGGTTCACTGCGAGAACGACGCGCTGGTGACGGCGCAGACGGAGGCGTTGGTCGCTGCCGGGAAGACTGGCTGGCGGTATCACGGCCGCTCCCGCCCCGCCCTGGCCGAGCAGGAGGCGGTCCAGCGGATTCTCTTCCTGGCCGAGGCCGCTGGCTCTCCGGTACACATCGTCCACTGCTCTACAGCCCGCTCCGTCGCGCTGGTGGCTGAGGCGCGGGACAACGGACAGATCGTCTCCTGCGAGACCTGCCCCCAGTACCTGCTGCTGGACAACACCGTCTACGCAGGCCCCGAACCCTGGCGCTACATCCTCCAGCCGCCCCTGCGTGACCCCGGGGAGCCGGATCGGCTGTGGGCGCTGCTAGAGGGTGGGGCGGTGGACTTGATTGCCACCGACCATTGTGACTACGCGCTGGCACAGAAGACCGCCGCCGACGACTTCACCCAGACGCCTGGGGGGTTGCCGGGGGTGGAGACGCTGTTGCCCCTGATGTATACTTATGGTATTGCGGAAGGGCGGCTGACGCTTCCTGAACTGGTGGGGCTTCTCTCTGCCAACCCGGCCCGCGTTTGGGGCTTGTGGCCGCGCAAGGGGGCGCTCCTGCCCGGCTCCGATGCCGACGTCGTCGTTTACGACCCTGAGCCAGAGGGCGCGGTCAGCGCCGGTGCTCTCCATTACCTGGCCGGCTACACCCCCTACGAAGGGCTGCGGGTGCAGGGGCGGGTCAAGGTGACCATCTCGCGGGGACAGATCATCTACCGCGAGGGGCGGTTCGTGGGACAGAAGGGGCGAGGGGAGTTCGTGGCGAGGGGGAGAGTAGATGGGGAACGAGTAGATGAGTAAATGAGGCCCTATCACTCATTCCTCGTTTACTCAGGTTGACTCTCTTGCCCCGCACCACTGGTTGTGGTACAATAGTACAAGAATATAGCATAACTTGTGCTACATTGGAGGTGGAAAATGACCTGGACTGTGCAAGCCACAGACTTGCGGCGACGGGGACGGGAGATTCTGGACCGCGTCCGGCTGAAACAGGAGTCGGTGATTATCCGCAGTTACGGTACGCCTCAAGCGGTCCTCATTCCCTACGAAGAGTTCGAAGACTACATGGAATGGCGGGCAACCAGTGGGAAGCGAGCGGCATGGCTGGCCGAACTGCGGCGCATTGCCGAAGAAGTGAGCGCCCGCGCTGCTCTTTCTGAAGATGAGGCAGCCACTCTGGTGGATGAGGCAATCCGGGCAACGCGGGAGGCCTGATGCGCCTCGTGGTGGACACCAATATCCTGGTCAGTTACCTGATCACCCATCGCCCCCCGATAGCCGAAATAATAGATGTTCACCTGGCGCGTGGTGATTTCACACTATTGACGTCTCATGTGCTGCTGGAGGAACTGGACAGGGTATTGCAGTACCCCAGGCTTCACCGGTACTACGACGCTGAGACCCGCATCCGGTTTGTGGCCCTCATCGTTGCCCTGAGCGAGATCGTAGATCTGCCTGAGGCAGTGCCCCGCGTCTGTCGTGACCCGGACGATGACTGGGTTATCGCCTGCGCCGTCGCCGGGGAAGCCGATTTCATTGTCAGCGGCGACCGTGACCTGCTGGATCTGCAGCGTGTTGGCGATATTCCCGTCATCTCTGCCCGTCAATTCCTGGCACGGCTCCAGGGAGGCCCAGTCAACCAACTAACCAACTAACCGACTAACCAACTGGCGCAAAGGAGGTATCCTTAATGGAACTTGCTCACTTTCTCCCCATCGCCCGTGGCGACGAGCCTGCCGACCTGGCGCTGCGCAACGGGCGCATAATCAACGTCTTCACCGGTGAGATCATTGAGGCCGACGTCGCCATCGCCGGGGATACCATCGTCGGGGTGGGACCCGACTACGCCGCCAAAGAGGAACTGGACTTGGGCGGGCGCTACGTCTGCCCCGGCTTGATTGACGCCCACGTCCACATCGAGTCCTCGATGGTCACTCCGCCCCAGTTCGCCCGCGCCGTCGTGCCCCGGGGCACCACCACCGTCGTCACCGACCCCCACGAGATTGCCAACGTCGCCGGAGTTGATGGCATTCGCTACATGCTGGCGGTCTCTGAAGGACTGCCACTCACCGTCTACGTCAACCTCCCTTCCTGCGTCCCGGCCACGCACATGGGCACCGCCGGGGCGGAACTGACCGCCGCTGACCTGGTCGCCATGCGCGACCTGGAGCGCGTCACCGGCCTGGCCGAGTTTATGAACGTGCCGGGGGCGGTGCTGGGGCTGCCGGGATCACTGGAGAAACTCGTCGCCTTCCAGGGCTGCGTCATTGACGGCCACGCCCCCGGTGTGAGCGGCAAGTGGCTCCAGGCCTACGTCGGCGCTGGCCCCGGTTCCGACCACGAGAGCACGGCCGCCGACGAGATGCTGGAGAAACTGCGGTTGGGAATGTACGTCTTCATCCGCGAGGCCACCGCTGCCAGGAACCTGCGCGCGCTCCTCCCGGCCGTCACTCCTAGCAACGGACGCCGCTGTGCTTTCTGCACCGACGACCGCCACCCGGCGGACCTCCTCGACGAGGGCCACATTGACTACCTGATCCGCCTGGCCATCGCTGAGGGACTCGACCCCATCACAGCCATTCGGATGGCCACGCTCAACGGTGCCGAGTGGTTCCGCCTGCGCGACCGGGGGGCCATCGCCCCAGGCAAGCGAGCCGACCTGGTCGTCTTCTCCAACCTGAAGGACTTCCGCGCCGAGATGGTCTTTGCTGGCGGGGTGTTGGTCGCGCAGGATGGCGTCGCCGTCGGCGATTGGCCCACCCCCGCCGTGGACGATTCCCGCGTGCGCGACACCATCCACGTGGAGTGGGAGCGTCTCGACCTCGCCATCCCCGCCCCCCCTCAGTCCCCCCCAACCTTGGGGGGGAAGGCGGCCCCCCCTCAGTCCCCCCCAACCTTGGAGGGGAAGGCGGCCCCCCTCAGTCCCCCCCAACCTTGGGGGGGAAGGCGTGTGCGCGTCATCGGCGTCGTCCCCGACCAGGTCGTCACTGGGCACCTGGTCGAACCGGCGAAGGTAGTGGACGGCCTGGCGGTGGCCGACCTGGAGCGGGACCTGCTCAAGATGGCGGTGATTGAGCGCCACCGGGGGACCGGCAACGTAGGGCTGGGGTTCGTGCGCGGCATTGGCCTGAAGCGAGGAGCCATTGCTGGCAGCGTGGGCCACGACTGCCACAACCTCATCGTCATCGGCTGCGACGACACCTCAATGCTGACCGCCGCCCGCGCGGTGGGCGACCTGGGCGGGGGGCTGGTGGCTGCCGTTGGCGAGGAGGTACTGGGCTTTGTCCCGCTGCCCATCGCCGGCCTGATGTCCGACCAGCCGGTGGAGACGGTGCGCCACCAGATGGATGCACTGCTGGCGGTCGCGGCCGACCTGGGCTCCGCGCTCCACGATCCCTTCATGGCGATGGGCTTCCTCGCGTTGGAGGTCATCCCGACGCTGAAACTGACCGACCGGGGGTTGGTGGATGTGGAGAAGTTCGACTTCGTGCCGCTGTTTGTGGGAGAGTAGATGAGTAGACGAGGGATGCCATGAAGGACAGCCCCGGCGAACCAACCGACCTACGCGCTCAACGGAAGCGCGAGCAGCGACGGCTCTTCTGGATCGTCGCCGCCTTCCTGGTCGTCGTCGGTACCATCACCATCGCGCTGGTTTATGGTCCGCAGGCCGCCGCGCTGGGCCTGGGGTGTCTGCTGGCTGGCGCGGGCATCCTGGGCCTGCTGTGGCTTATCTTGCTTCTGATCGAACGGTTGGCAAAGTAGCATCTGTAACTGGATTAAGTGTTCAATCTCCAATCCTGCACGTCCCCACAGGGATGTAATCGGTTGCTAAAGCGCGGGTATTGTGCTATTATCTGAGTGCATCCGCGCTGAAAGGAGGTGGTGCGCATCGGCGAAGTACTTTCATCTTTGACCGGCAGCAACTCTCTGTTAGTGATATCCCCAAAGGAGGTGAAGAATGTCTAAGCGTCTATGGAGCATGATGGGTATCCTGGTCATCGCGGCCGTGGTGCTGGCTGCCTGCGGGCCGAAGCCGACCCCGACCCCGGAGGAGTTCGCCTTTGGCGTGATCCTGGTGGGCCCCTATAACGACCACGGTTGGAGCGAGGCCCACTACACCGCCGCCGAGTACGTCACCGAGGAACTCCCCAACACTCGCTTCGACTATCTGGACAAGTTGAATCCTGCCGACCGGCCGGAGACCACGCTGGAGCAGGTGGTGGACGATATGGTTTCCAAAGGGGCCGCGGTCATCTTCACGACCTCCGACGACTTCATGGAGGACACTGACCTGGCGGCGGAGAAATACCCCGACATCACCTTCATCCACATCTCCGGCGACCACGTCTGGACCGGCGAAGCCCCGGCCAACGTGGATAACTACATGGGCCGCATGGAGTACGGCAAGATGATCGCCGGCTGCGCTGCCGCGCTGGCGACGGAGAACGGGGCCATCGGCTACGTCGGGCCACTGATCAACTCCGAGACCCGTCGCCTGGCCTCCTCCGCCTATCTGGGCGCCCGCTACTGCTACGAGAACTACCGGGGGTTGGACCCGGACGACCTGCGCTTCATCGTCACCTGGATTGGCTTCTGGTTCAACATCCCCGGCGTCACCCTCGACCCCACCGAGGTCTCCAACGACCTGATCAACGAGGGGGCAGACGTGCTGATCTCCGGCATTGACACCACCGAGGCATTGGTGGTCGTCGGGCAGCGAGCAGGCCAGGGGGAGCGGGTATTCGCCATCCCCTACGACTACGAGGGCGCCTGCGATGAGGCCCCCGAGGTCTGCCTGGGCGTGCCCTACTTCAACTGGGGCCCCGGCTACGTGGAGCGCATCAAGGCGGTGATGGATGGGGCCTGGAAGCAACAGTTCGTCTGGGCCGGCCCGGACTGGGGCGACATCAACAACCACGACACCAGCGCCGTCGGTTTCCTGAAAGGCCCCGCCCTCTCCGGCGAGTGGGCTGGTCACGTGGATGAGCTCATCGCCGGGCTGGCCGACGGCTCTATTAACCTCTTCGTCGGGCCGCTCAACTACCAGGATGGCTCCGTCTTCCTGGCTGACGGCGAAAAGGCCACCGACGAGCAGATCTGGTACATGGAGCAACTCCTGGAGGGCATGGAAGGCCCCAGCGAGTAAGCAGAAACAGGTGCCAGGCGCCTCCCAGGTGCCTGGCACCTCCAGACACCAACCTTGTGCATTTCGAGTGAGGTAAGGAGCCTGAAAGGTGCGATGGGAAGAGATTCGTAATCGTTACCCTCATCAATGGCTTCTGGTTGAAGCGATTAAAGCCTACTCCGAATCGGGTAAACGCATCTTGGAGCAACTTGCGGTTGTGAGTACCTTTCCTGATTCGTCAGCAGCGATGAAAGGCTACATTCAGCTTCACCACCAGTCACCGGAACGCGATAGGGACAGATTTTCTCATACAAGTTGGAGCAATCATTGACTTGGCTCAGTTGAAGATTTGTCAGGCGACAGGGTAGGTAGTAGGGGAACACTTGCCAAGGCAGCACGTTGTATGCGCGTTGAACTTGTTGACATCCGCAAATACTTCGGCCCCGTCCGCGCCAACGACGGCGTCTCCCTGACGCTGGAGCCCGGCACCATCCACGGCCTGCTAGGAGAGAACGGGGCCGGCAAGACGACCCTGATGAAATGCCTCTCTGGCTACCAGGCCCCTGACGGTGGGGCTATCAGGGTGGATGGCCAGCCGGTCTTTTTCGCCTCCCCCGACCAGGCCATTCAGCGGGGGATCGGCATGCTGCACCAGGATCCCCTGGACTTCCCTCAGATGCGGGTGCTGGATAACTTCCTGCTGGCCTTCGACCGCCGCATGCTCCCGAACCGGCGGCGCGGGCGGGCGATGCTGCGGGAGTTGGGTGCCCATTTCCAGTTTGACCTGGACCCCGACGCCGAGGTAACCAGCCTGACCATCGGCGAGCGGCAGCAACTGGAGATTTTGCGCCTCCTGGCCCTGGGCGCGCAGGTCATCATCCTGGACGAGCCCACCACTGGCATCTCCGCTCCCCAGAAGGTGCAACTCTTCGCCACCCTCCGCCGCCTGGCCGAGGAAGAAGACCGCTCGGTGGTCTTCGTCTCCCACAAACTGGAGGAGGTGGACCAACTCTGCCACCGGGTGATGGTTCTACGGCGGGGCAAGGTCACTGGCGAGGCCGAGGTGCCCTGCCCGGTGGACCGGCTGGTGGAGATGATGTTCGGGCGCAGCCTCCCGCCAGCCCATCGTGCCCCGGTTGACCTGGGGCCGGTGATCCTGCAACTGGAGGGAGTGACTATTCCCTCCTATCGCCTCACCGTGAGGAACGTGAGCCTCCCGGTGCGTGCCGGCGAGGTCGTGGGACTGGCTGGGCTGGAGGGGAGCGGACAGCGATTGTTCCTGCGCGCCTGCGCGGGGCTGGAACGGGTAACCTCAGGCCGCATCATGCTGGATGGGCGGGACCTGACAGGTGCTTCCTACCGGCGTTTTCTGGAGGCTGGCGTCGCCTATAGCCCAGCCGGCCGGCTGGAGGAGGGACTGGTGGGTGGCCTCACCCTCACCGAGCACTTCGCCCTGGCCGAGCGCAACGGCCCATTCTTCATTGACTGGACGGCCGCCCAGGAGCGGGCCGCCGAGCGCATCCGTCACTTCAACGTCGTCGGCCAGCCGGAGAGCCTGGTGGAGGCCCTCTCCGGCGGCAACCAGCAGCGCGCCCTCCTGGCCCTGCTTCCGCCCGGACTACGGCTGTTGTTGATGGAACATCCGACCCGTGGGCTGGACGTCGAATCGGCCCGCTGGGTCTGGCAGCAGTTGCTGGCCCGGCGGGAGGGAGGGACGGCCATCGTTTTCATCTCCGCCGACCTGGATGAACTGCTGGAGCGGTCTGATCGTATCGTTGTCTTCTTCGGTGGCCGGGTGTCGGCATCGCTCCCGGCCCGCGATACGACGGTGGAGCAATTGGGGTATCTGATCGCGGGAAAGGAAGTACGCAACACGCAACACGCAACACGCAGCACGTAATATGAAGATCACCTCAAGGTTGATAAACGTCCTCCTGAACCTGGCGCCAATTCTCCTGGCGTTCCTGTTCACCACGCTGATCCTGGTCGCCGCTGGCGCGCCCCCGGGGGAGGCGTATCGTAACATCCTGTCCGGCGCGTTTGAGAGCCCGGAGAAGATCTCCGACGCCGTCGCTGCCTGTGTGCCGCTCATCCTCTGCGGCATCGGGATGAGCATCACCTTCACCGCTGGCCAGTGGAACGTCGGCGTGGAGGGGCAGATTATCCTGGGCGCGGTCTTTGCCACCTGGGTGGCGCGCAACGTCCTCTGGCCGCAGGTGCCGGTGCTGACGCTGATGCTCCTGGCCGGGGTGCTGGGCGGGGCGCTCTGGGGAGCGCTGGCGGGGCTCCTGAAAGTGTACGGCAAGGTGCACGAGATCTTCGGCGGGCTGGGCCTGAACTACGTGGCGCAGGGGTTGGCGATCTGGCTTATCTTCAACCCCTGGAAACCGGCGGACGGGGCGACGATGAGCGGCACCGATCCGTTCCCTGACCCGGCCTGGATGCCCCGCCTGGGTCATTTGCGCGTCGCGCCGCTGGCAGTGATCCTGGCCCTGGCGGCGGTCGTGGTGGCCTATTTTCTGTTGCGAGGGACGCGCTGGGGGCTGGAACTGAAGGCGATGGGGAAGAACTTCCGCTCCGCCTTTATGCTGGGGGTGCCGTCCACTCCGCGCATACTGACCGCCTTCGCCGCCTGTGGTGCGCTGGCCGGCCTGGCCGGCGCCATCCGCTGCTCCGCAAGATATGGGCGCATGATCCCGGAGATCTCCGGCGGGCAGGGCTACCTCTCCCTCCTGGTCGCCCTCCTGGCCGGCTACCGGCCCCAGTGGGTGCCTCTCATTGCCCTCTTCTTCGCCGCCATAGGGGTGGGGAGCCCCCGGCTGGAGTTGAACATGCACCTGGACTCCTCCCTGGGCGGTGTGCTGGAGGGTTCGGTAGTGTTGGCGGTGATGCTGGTGACCGGCTGGCGTGCGCTCCTGGCCCGACGGCGCGCCCGGCAGGACGTAGGGGCCGGTCTCGCGCCGGCCTCGGAGGAGGAGATAGCCTGATGGATACCGACTTTCTGGTCCAGACTCTCTCCTCCATCGTGGCCGCCTCCACGCCAGTAGTCCTGGCCTCCATCGGCGAGACCGTCTCGGAGAAGAGCGGCGTTATCAATCTCTCGCTTGATGGCTCCATCGCCCTCTCGGCGATGACCGGCTTCGCCGTCACGTTCACCACCGGCAGCGTGGCGCTGGGGCTGCTGGCGGCGATGGCAGTGGGGGCGCTGGTCGCCCTGATCATCGCCTTCGCCAGCATCACCCTGCGCCAGGAGCAGGTGACCGTCGGCTTCGTGCTGACGATGCTGTGCCTGGAACTGGCTGACTTCCTGGGCAACCCCTTCGTCCGCAAGCCTGGCCCCTCGGTACCCCACGCGCCCATCCCCTACCTCTCCGACATCCCCATCTTAGGCCCGATCTTCTTCGACCACAACCTGGTCGTCTACCTGAGCCTGCTTTCTATCGTGGCCACCTGGTGGTGGGTCTACGAGACTCAGCCGGGACTGAAACTGCAGGGTGTGGGCGAGCGGCCGGAGTCGGCCTTCGCCCGGGGGGTGAACGTCAACCGTCTTCGGTATATCTATACCGTGATCGGGGGCGCGCTGGTGGGACTGGCCGGGGCATCCTATTCTCTGAGCATCAAACTGGGCTGGAGCCATCGCCACACCTTCGGCATCGGCTGGATCGCTCTGGCCATCGTCATCTTCGGCGGATGGAGTCCCTGGCGCGTGGCGGCGGGTTCCTACCTTTTCGGCCTGCTCAAGGCGCTGGGCAGTATCCTGCAGCGGAATCCGGCCTTCGCTGCTGTCCCCACCCAGATTTTCTCCTCCGCCCCGTTCGCGCTGATGATCTTCACCCTGCTGTTGGTGAGCAGCGAGGGAGTGGATCGGTTGCTGGCCCTCCTCCCCACTCGTCTGGCCCGTAGGCTGGATCGGGCCATCCGCGGGCGGCCGTCGGGTGGTCTGGGAAAACCATTTGTGCAGGAGTAGTGCGCAAACGTATAAACGTCGGGGGTCTGAGCCTGCCCCACGAATCCGAGTTGACCGTTTGTGTTAGAGGAGGCAACCGTGATCAAGGACAAACGTATTCTCGCTGTAGATGACTCTGCCGCCATCCGCAGCTACCTGCGAACCATTCTCACTCCGCAGTGCGCGGGTGTGGACGTCGCGGGCACTGGTCAGGAAGGGCTGGAGATGTGCTCCGGCGATGGGGGATATGATCTCATCCTGCTCGACCTGATTCTGCCCGACATGAACGGCATTGATGTACTCAAGCGCATCCGCCAGGCGGACGAGGAAATCGCTGTAGTCATACTTACCGGCGTCGGCGGAGCAAAGTCGGCCATTGCCGCCGTGTAACATGGCGCGGATGCCTACATTGAGAAGCGAGACATCGCCGTGGGTAGCGATCTCACTGAATTCTTCTATACCCTCAAGCAGGCACCCGAGCATCGTGCTGGTCTCGTCGCCCAGAGGCGGCTTCAGGAAGTCAAGGCCGATTTCTACTCAATGGTCACGCACGACCTGCGCGGCCCTGCCGGCAGCATTCTGATCGCGGCCCGAATGTTGCGCGATGGTGAGGCCGGACCGCTGACACCCGATCAGGTTGAGCTTTTCGATATCATCCATCAGGCAGCCGAAAAAATGACCCGCCTGGGGGAGAGACTCCCCTCCTCGCAGGGGGGGCTGGGGGGCGTGCTCCCCCCCTCCCAGGGGGGGGTGGGGGGGGTGCTGCCCCTGCTCCGGCTGAGCGAACTGCTGGGCACCCCTGACGGCACGTCACAGCCGCGTCACGCACTGGTCGTGCGGCGCGACGGTCAGCCCGTCGGTCTGTGCGTGGACGAGGTGCTGGGGCACGAGGAAATCGTGGTCAAGCCGTTGCCCGCCGCGCTGCAGGGCACACCCGGCCTGGCTAGGGTGACGATTATGGGCGAGGGGCAGGTGGTGTTGATTTTGGATGTGATGGGACTGTGAATGTGAGACGTGAAACGTGTTGCGTGCTGCGTGAGGAGACACGGAACATGCAACACGCGATACGGGAAAGGGGGAAGCATGTCTGACACAATGAAAGTTCAGCCCTTTGAAGTCCTTCTCAACTGGATTCTGAAAGAACTTGAGGAGAACCAGTCTATCTTTGGGGTACATCGCTCTCTGTTTTATAGCCCCAAAAAGGACAGCCCCTACGCCACCGACGATCTCTTTGGGCATTACCTGGCCACCCCCATTGGACCGGGGGCGGGGCCCCATACCCAGTTGACTCAGAACATCATCTGCGCGTGGCTCTCTGGAGGCCGGTTCATCGAACTGAAAACCGTCCAGATCATGGACGAACTGGAGATCCCCAGGCCCTGCATTGACATAGAGGACGAGGGGTATAACGTCGAATGGTCCCAGGAACTCAATCTGGATCAGTCCGCCAGCGAGTATGTCAAGGCCTGGGCGTTGATCTGCGTTCTCCGCAGACTCCTGGGCCTCGCAGGCGACGTTCCCTTCGGAACGGTTTTCAACATGAGCGTCGGCTACAACTTGGAGGGCATTCAGAGCCCGCCCATGACCCGTTTCATGTACCGGCTGGAGGATGCGTCCGAGGAGATCGCCGACATCCAGGCGCTCCTGAGAAAGAACTTCCCCCAGTTCGCTGACATCGAGATCCCGTCCAGGATTACCGACAACGTCACCCTTTCGACCATGCATGGCTGCCCCCCGGACGAGATCGAACGGATCGGCAGGTATCTGTTGGAGGAGAGGGGACTGCACACCACGGTCAAACTGAACCCCACCCTGCTGGGCCAAGAGACGGTGATGCGCATTCTCCACGACCATCTTGGTTTCAGGGAGATTCATATCCCTGATGCTGTGTTCGATCATGACCTGCAGTACGACCGGGCGGTGGAATTGATCAAGACTCTGAAAAAGGTTGCCGCAGGGCGGGGCCTGACCTTTGGGGTTAAACTGAGCAATACCCTGGCTATGGCCAACCACAAGGGCATCCTTCCCGGCGACGAAATGTACATGTCGGGGCGGGCCCTCTATCCGATCACCATCAACCTCTTCCACAGGCTCTCCCAGGAGTTCGACGGGGGACTGAACGTCTCTTTCTCTGCCGGAGCCGATGCCCTCAATTTGACGTCCATCCTGGCCGCCGGGGCCCGGCCCGTCACCGCAGTCTCGGACCTCCTGAAACCGGGCGGCTACTCCAGGTTCCTTCAATACCTGGAGAACCTGGAACGGGATATGCGAGACCTGGGGGTTACGAGTCTGGAGGAACTCGCCCAAGATAAACTGGCCCATCTGGAACGAGAGGCTGCCCAGGCCCTGGAGGACCCACGATACAAAAAGAGTTATCATCCCTACGGCCTCCCCAAGGTCGAATCAGGTCTGGGACTCTTCGACTGCGTCGCTGCTCCCTGCACGGAGCAGTGTGCGGTTCGCCAGGACGTGCCGGAGTACGTCTGGCTGATCTCCCAGGGGGAGTACGACCGGGCGCTGGAGGTCATTCTCTCCCGCAATCCCCTTCCCGGTGTGACCGGCTACGTCTGCACCCACCTGTGCCAGACCCGCTGTACCCGCAACAACTACGACGAGCCGGTCGCCATCCGGGCGCTGAAGCGGTTCGCTGCCGAAAAGGGAAGCGTGTCCCAAAGAAGCTCCCCTCCCCTAAAGTTGGGGGAGGGGCTGGGGGTGGGGGCGGTGGCAGTGATCGGCAGCGGGCCCTCAGGGCTGGCCGCGGCTTATTTCTTGGCCCTGAACGGCGTCGAGGTAACCATTTACGAGGCCAAAGACAGGGCCGGCGGAATGCTGGCCCTGGCCCCTGCCTTCAGACTGCCGGAGGCTATCGTCCAGGAGGACATTGACCGGATCAAGGAGTTGGGCGTAAAGATCGAACTCTCTCATCCCATCACATCTCCTCCGAAGGGGCTTCTGGGAGAGGGATTTGATGCCGTCTACATCGGAACGGGCGCTCAGCAGGATGCTCGTCTGGGCATCGAGGGTGAGGATGGTGAAGGCGTTATCCATGCCCTCGATTTTCTCGGGCGGGTGCGGCGAGGCGAAAGGGTCGGGCTGGGTAGCAAGGTCCTGGTGATCGGCGGGGGGAACTCGGCCATGGACGCGGCCAGAACGGCTAGGCGACTCACCAGCGGCACTCTCCCCCCCCAAGATGGGGGGGAACTGAGGGGGGGGCGTGTGACCATCGTCTATCGCCGGACCCGGAAGGAGATGCCGGCCGGCGAGGAGGAGATTGAGGATGCCCTGGCAGAGGGCGCTCTTTTGCAAGAGTTGGTCTCTCCTATCAGGATCATCTTGAGAGAGGATGAGGATGGGGGCGGGGTTGCAGCCCTGGAGTGCATGCGGAACGAGTTGGGAGAGGCAGGCGCAGACGGGAGGAGGAGGCCGGTTCCCGTCGCAGGCAGCGAATTTCAGATCGAGGCAGACTCCATCATCGTCGCCATCGGCCAGACCCCAGACGTTTCTTTTCTCGACGGAAGTACCGTCTCTCTGCGCCAGAACAGCACCATCGTCGCCGATCCCCGGACCGGGCTTGCGGGGGAGGAGCGGGTCTACGCGGGGGGAGATGCGGTCCGGGGACCCGCCACCATCATCGAGGCGTGCGCCGACGGCAGACGAGCCGCCGAGGCGATTTGCCGGCAGTTGGGCGTAAGCCTCGACCGGCCGGCCGTCCAACTTCCTGTGCTCTCTGAAGAAGAGATCGTGCAGTTGAAACGAGTTCGAGCCAGACAAGCGCTTCAAAACAAGGCGGAAATGCTCCCGCTTGAGCAGCGCGGGGGCTTTGACCTGGTGGAGGCGACCCTGACGGAGGAGGCAGCGCTGAGTGAGGCGGCCAGGTGTATGCAGTGCTCCACCTGCTGCGACAAGTGTGTGGAGGTGTGTCCCAACCGGGCTAACTATGCCTACACTACCTCGCCTGTAAGCCTGACGCTGCTCCAGGTCTCCTGCCAGCAGGGCAAACTGACGGTGACTGGAGAAGAGGTCTTCAGAATCGAACAGGCCAGGCAGATACTCCACGTGGATGACTTCTGCAACGAGTGCGGCAACTGCGCGACCTTCTGCGTGCACGACGGCAAACCCTACCTGGACAGGCCCAGGCTCTTCTTGCAAGAAAGCGATTTTGAGCAGGAAGACGACAACGCCTTCTACATTGAGAGAGGCGAGCGGGGGTGGGCCATCAGGAGGCGGGAAGGCGGGAAAGAATCGCGACTGTCTATGGGAGGCGACACTGGCGGGATGGACTTCGAAAACGAACTGTTGAGGGTAAGCCTCTCCCCCGCTTTTCAAATCAAGACCATGGAGTTGAAAGAGGAGTTCGAGGGAATGTTTTCCTTGGTCAAAGCGACGGAAATGGCTGTGATCCTCGAGGGGGTTACCAGTTCCCTTTCTTTCCTGCCCGTCGTCCGTAGGGAGTGACCTCACGATGCCCTCTTCCGCTTCCCCCTCACCGAACGAGCCCGCAAGGCACTGGGCCGCCAGTTGTGGCTGGGTATCACCGATCCGGGCCTGGCCGAGATAGTGGTCAATCTCTACGCCGACGAGTGGCTGGTCAGAGTCACCGAGGAGCCGCCGACGCTGGAGCCGATCATCGTCTGCTTGATGGGGCTAATATCCACGAATAACGCGAATGGACGCGAATGAAGTAAGATTAGCGGTAACTACCCAGACCCCCTGCCGAACCCGAGATCGGACGCAGATTCACGCAGATTTTCGCAGATAAAATTAAAGATCAGCGTGGATCAGCGTTAATCTGCGTCCTAAAGGATACGTTCCAACCGTTCTGCCTGGGGACGGCTGGGTAGATGTTCTAAGTCTTGTTCTAAGTCTTGTCAAGTGATTGAACCTTAAAATCTCGAATAGCGATCACCCCCGATATGCACGTGGGACGCGTTCTAAGTCTTGTTCTAAGTCTTGTCAAGTGATTGAACCTTAAAATCTCGAATAGCGATCACCCCCGATATGCACGTGGGACGCGTTGTCTCCATCCCCGCTCGGCAGGGCTTGACAGCGCCCCGTGATGTGCTACAATCCGATCACGGAGCGAGGGGGAAGTTGTTTCCAGGCTGAGGTGACTTATGGTCAGCCTCTTACCTACCTGGAGCAACTTCTCCTTCTGTTGTATTTTTGCTCTGCCCGTCGTTGGGCCCGCTCTCTGCGAGCCCGCTTGTTGTTGCGCTGCCGCACTTCCTCCGGCACCGTGTACCGCTCCACGACGATAGCCCGTGCTTCTTCGGGTGTGACTGGCGTACCGTCCACGCCCTGTAGTTCATAGGGGCGGTCCTCGAGCAAGATGATCCGCACGCGGTCGAGCAGATGGGTGGCGCAGGCACACACCGCCTGAGTGTGGTGCTTGCCTTTGTTGACCATCTGGTCGTGGTAGATGAAGGCGATCTGTGGGTCCCATCGGCGGGCAACGTCGGCGTTGAGGTAGCCGTACTTCTTGACCGGGTTGGGGCCGGCCTGGGTGGTGCGCATTCCCTTGCTTTCGCTCTCCCCACTCTGGGCACTGCGCGGTATGATCCCGTGCCAGTTGCGATAACGGCGGTTGTTGGGGAAGCGGTCAGGAAGGCCGATGAAGCCCGTGTAGACCGCTCCGCTGTCTTGGCCGACGCCTCTGAGCGTCTCTACGTTGCGGCTAGGATGGAGTTTGCGATAGAGAGGCCGGGTGACATTGAGCCGCACGTAGTGGACATCGGCCTCCAGCCCGGCCAGGCGTTGTTGCTCACGGCAGACTGCGGCGGCGAGGGCAGAGTAGTCTAAGTAGGTCCCCTGGTCACCGTACAGCGACGATCCCTCCTCGGCCAGGGCGACCAGAGGCCCAATCCAGTCCTCGTCGCCGTCGTAGACTTCCTCAGCCGCCCGCCAAGCCTGGCGCAACCCCGCGATGCCCGCTTCGATCACCCGTCGAGGTTCGTAGAAGTGGTCCCGAAACCAGCGTGCCGGTGAACCGAGCGGGTTCGAGAAAACCCGCTGCTTCAGGTCCGGCCAGCCCAGGTGGTCGGTGGACTGCAGGCGATTCTTGATCGCGCTGATTTGAGTAGTCAGGCGCTCCACTTCCTTGCAACCGCGTTGCAGAGCCAAGTAGTCGGCCCCGGATAGAACCAAAGGGTACAGTTCATCCGGAAGAACTATTGGTAGACGGGCCAAGGTCCTGGCCGCCAAGCGGTCGCTGCTGGCGTGGCGGTTGTAGAACCGAGCCAGATCGGCGGACATACGCGGGTTGACCACGTGGACCGTCGCCCCTCGGCGCATAAAGTAGACGGAGACCGGATACCAGACAATGTCGGTGGCCTCCATTACCACCACGAGCGGCTCTTCCGATTCCATCCCGCGTCGGGAGCGGGTGTACAGCCGTTCCAGGCCCGGCAATTGGGTTCTGAACTTGATGACGGGGCTGATGAAATGCCCCCGCTCGTTGGCGATGATGGCCCGATGCTTGGCCCTCGTCGCTAAGTCGATACCTAGAATGCGCATCTTGACCTCCTTCTTTTACTCAATGCATCTCTTCCACTCGGGGGAGGCAGCGGTGCGACTAGGCGCCCAGGGCCAGGGTGGTATGCAACCCAAACTTGTCCTTGATCAGGGGCAGGGCCTAGTAGAGCAGGCACTCCCCAATGTTCCTAATAGGGTCTCCTGGGCAGGGAAGGTGAGCAATCTACCCAAAGAGGCAGCCGAAGCTCCTCAGTTACTTTTGTAAGCTCGCACCTTTGCCTTCCCAGAAGATAGCATACCACCTCTGGCGCAAATCGACAATGCTATTCGAGGTTGTTAAGGTCCAACCCTAATATACAAGTTACGATAAATGTACCCCCATAAAGACAGGTTTGGAAGCCCGTCTACGGAAAGATAACACGTGAATCCACCCACAGGTGCTCTCTCAGGTAATGCCGGAGCAGGCGACCAAGCCGCAAGCCTCGGCGGAGTAGGATGCCCTAAGAAGCAGATAGTCTCCCTCTTGAGTGTTGTTCCCCGCCTTGCTCTAAAGGGAACGTCAGATCCCATCGCCAAGCCGCTGGATCTGGCGATCCAGCGGGAGCGGGGCGGCACAGGTGGCCCCGGTGAGCCAGCAACACTCTACGGGGAGACCATCAAGAAGCAAAGGCCCAGGGTAATGCCTGGGATATGCGGTGGGACACCGATGGGCCATAGTCAGCACCGGGTCGTGTTAGGGAAAACGAAAGAGCGGCCTACCGGCCGTTTCGCCGGGCGGCAGGTAGGCGGCTGTGGTGATCTGCTTTGGTAGAGGTGGCTGCGATGGGTGTAATCAACAAGAGGCGGTTGCGGGCTTGACTCGCCGCCAACCTGCCCTACAGCGGCCGATGGCTTCAAAAACGGGAAGTTATTTCTTAACGATCCCATAGGAGCAGGATGAATCCGGGTCTTGGGCACGTGCGGAAGCGTACTGAAGACCGGACGGAAATCCAACTCTGACTGTGCACGTGCCAAGCTCCGGGGGCGAGCAATCGCTGACAATGAAGTGCCTATGACAGAGGCTCGTGCACTGAGGAGCCCCGTGATAGGGAAACCATCACGCGGGGTTTTGAAGTGAGGGTGGGGACTGAGAGGCCCCGGCCCATCATAACGCATCCGACCTGCTAATCAAGCCGCCTTTTGTTGCCGGTTTGGGTTATGAATCGTGGTTTCACTTGCTGGGCACGGCGATAAACCCGCAGGCGGCTGAACTCTAGTTCAGGTGAGAGGTTTCGGCTGTCCCTTGGCTTCGCTGGAGTTATGAGTGAGGAGAGTGGAACGGTTTGAGCTGACCAGGTTTGGGCTGTCTGCCTGTGTCGGCCTCAATCGTACTCGCAGGTCGCGGATCTCCAGCGGTTCGCCCCTGGCCGGGTCGCGCACGAGCGAGAGCGCCCCCTGCGCGCATTTGGGGACGCACACGCCGCAGCCCATACAAGCGGCACCATCCACGACGGCATGGCTGTCCTCCACCGACAAGGCGCCGAATTGGCAGTAGTCAACGCAGACGCCACAGCCCACACATAGGTCGGCATCCACGCGGCTGACGTAGCCGGAGGAAGCCAGCATCGGGGTGCCGTGGCGGTAGGCCTGCATCGCCCCGCAGCAGCAGGCGCAGCAGTTGCAGATGGCGTAGAAACGGCCCAGCATTGCGTCCTTGAAGAAGGCGTGGTGCACGTGACCGCGTTCGTCCTCAGCGCGCAGGATCTCCACCGCCTCTTTGGGCGTGATCCAGCGGGAGCGGTTCGGGTGGTGCTCGGCGACGAAACTGGCGAAGGGCTCGCCGACGATGAGGCAGACGTCGAGCGGGAGGCAGGGATTGGGGCGCGAGACGCGGCATGGACAGTCCAGGACGACGATGTGGTCGGGGTTCTGCAACACGATGTCGCGAGCGAGCGCGTAAGGGATGATCTTTTCCAGGTCGGTCAAGTTGATCTCTTCATTGACAGTGACCAGTTGTGTTGCAGCGTCCAGCGTCACGACCTTGCCGTGGTATGTATCGGCGAAGGTGACGCGCTCGGAGCTTCGCCGTGGGCGCTCAGCCGAACGGTCGTCATCCGTCCTGGGCGGAAACAACCGGGCCAGCCAGCGGACAAGCGGTCCGAAGAACCGGGCCAGTGGGTGCTCTCCAGTCCCGATCCCGATGTAGAGGTAGGGCCAGCGAGCGTAGACGTATCCGTGCACCCAGTCAAAGAGTGAATACCCGGGTGTGCGCCGGGCTTCTTTTATGAATGCCTTGGTCGAGGACTTGAGCCAGGTTTTGTGTGCCATTGTCATGTCATCCGTCAAAGCCGTGTCGGCTGCGCAGGGTCGCGGCCAGGTAGCGGGCGTAGAAGTCAGTCGGTTTTCGCTTGTATTCCGCTGGCAATTAGTCTGGACAACCCCTCTCGCAGCGGAGTCCGTGCCTCCCAGCCCAGCGCTTCCCGCGCCCGGCGCACGTCGCCCTCGGAGAAGCGCACTTCGCCGGTTCGTGCCGGTGCAAATGTTGGCGTCAGGCTCGTGTCCAGCACCTGGTTCAATGCCGTCACCAATTGTAGCACGCTCGTCTGCATCCCACCTGCTATGTTAAAGGCTCCTCCGACGACCGCTTCCTGTTCGCACGCCAGCAACACCGCCCGGATCACGTCCGCCACGTACACGAAGTCGCGCGTCTGCTTCCCATCCCCGTAGATGACCGGGCGCTCCCCCCCGGTCATCCGGGCGGCGAAGATGCTGACCACGCCTGAGTAGGGGTTGGTGGGATACTGGCGCGGGCCGTAGACGTTGAAGAACCGCAGCGCGACGGTCGGCAGGCCGTAACTGGCATGAAAGGCACTGCAGTATACCTCGCCCGCCGCTTTACTCGCCGCGTATGGGGAAAGAGGACGCGGTGACAGTTCCTCCCGCAGGGGGAGCGCAGTGTGGTCGCCGTAGATGGCCGTCGAAGAGGCAAAGACGACCCGGCGCACTCCGGCCCGGCGTGCGGCCTCCAGCACGTTCAGTGTCCCGCCCACGTTGACCCGATGGGTACGCCGGGGCTCCTCCAGCGACGCCTGCACCGAGGCGATGGCCGCCAGGTGGAGCACGTAGTCGCATCTGGCCACAGCACGTTCCACGGTGTCCGGGTCGGCTACGTCTCCTTCGAGCAGTTCGATGTGCTCGGTGACGGCGGCCAGGTTCTCCCGCCGGCCGGTGGAGAAGTCGTCCAGGACGCGCAACCGCTCGCCGCGTTCGACCAGCGCCTCGACCAGGTGGGAGCCGATGAAGCCGGCCCCGCCGGTGACCAAATACATTAGTCCGCCTCCAACAACCCCCTGATGCGCGCAGCGACCATCTCAATGGCGACCTCGTTGAAGCCTCCCTCCGGGATGATGACGTCGGCGTAGCGCTTGCTGGGTTCAACGAACTCCAGATGCATCGGGCGCACCGTCGAGAGGTACTGCTCACAGACCGACTCGACGCTGCGGCCCCGTTCCTCGATGTCGCGTCGCAACCGGCGGATGAAGCGCACGTCGGCGTCGGTGTCCACGTAGAGTTTGACGTCGAACAGTTTGTGCAGTTCGGGCTCGGCGAAGACCAGGATGCCTTCAACCAGGACCACCGGCGCTGGCTCCACGCGGCGCGTGTGCTGCATACGCGTGTGGGTGGTGAAGTCGTAGGCCGGGATTTCGACGGCCTGGCCAGCGCGCAGTTTCCTCAGATGCTCAATCAGCAGTTCGGTTTCCAACGAGTCGGGGTGATCGAAATTGACCTGGTCACGCTGGCGCGGCGGGAGGTGGCTGAGGTCGCGGTAGTAGGCGTCGTGGGGGATGTAGGTGATGTGCTCGGCCCCTACGCGCTGGAGTATCTCGTTTGCTACCGTCGTCTTACCCGACCCGGTTCCACCGGCCACCCCTATCACAATTGGTCGCATTTCCTCTCCTTTGTCCAGTATCTAGTATCCAGCAACCAGTGCGATGAGTAACAACGCGGCCACAGTGATCAGCACCGCTCGCAGCCGGAGGGGCTGGCGTGGAGCCAGCCAGCCCGCGCTCCAGACCAGCCACACCCCGGCCAATCCTCCCTCGCCCGTGGTCCCTATCCACATCGTCCCTCGCTGCCACAGGTTCACCAGCGCTGTGCCGCCCACCAGCAGTGTCAGCAGCGCATAAGCGGCAGCGGATGGCCATTCGAGCCCCCCCTCGGTCCCCCCCACCTTTGGGGGGGAGGGCAGGGCGGCGATCTCGCTCAGGGCCTCGCCCAGCGCCCGCGCTCCAAGCCCGCCGCAGATGATAACCGCCAACTCGACCAGCGCGACCGGAGGGCTGCCCATCCCAGCCCCACTGGGCTCCGAGGTCCAGAAAAGGCCAGCCCAGGCCAGTATCAGCGCTGGCAGGATAAGCATCAGGTTGCCCCAGGAGGAGCGGGGATGGCGATGGATTTCCGGTAGGGCAGCCAAGGCCGCCATCAGGGTCAGGCGCAGGGCGGGCGCGGAGAGACCGTGGTCTCCCTGCCACGCCAGCAACGCCCCGATCAGTAGAAACCCTCCTGCCAGCCAGCCGATAGCCCGCATGGCGTGGGAGAGCCCAGGAACTTGCCGGAAGCCACCCCACAGCGCCAGCCCGACCGCGGCCAACAACGTGCCGCAGGCCAGTCCAGTGCAGATCACAACAGCCAGCACGTCAGGCCTCCCTGCCTCTCGTCAGCACTCGCGGGAGATTGCCGGTGCCACTGACTTCCTCATTTCCCTCACGTAGCCAGAACCGGCGCATGGGCCACGCTATGCTTCCCAACAGTCCTACAACCAGGAGCACAAGACCAGCGCCGGTGATCCAGAGGCCGGGGTTGAAAGTAGCGCTCAGTCGCGCGTGGGGCACGCTGGCGAGTTCCAACGTCACATCGGCTACGGTCAGTTCCGCATCTCCCTCCACTGCAGTCTCGGTTACCAGCCGTCCGGGTGGGCTGCGGTAAACCTGGACGAGCACAGGGCTGTGGGCCTCGATGGTGTGATCGGGCTGTGGTGTCAGCCGGACGATCAGTTGGGCCTCCGGGATGGCGAAGTACTGGTCCTCAGAGAGTGCTATCGTCAGTTGAGTGACCGGATCGGCCTCGGCGGTCTGTTGGAGTGGCAGGGGGTGCCCTGTGCTATCGGCGGCACTGGCTCGCACGCCGGGCCCACGCTCTTCGACAAACGTCACGATGCCGGGGCTGTGTGCTACTCTGCGGGCGTCATCCTCCAGCGCGACCCATTTTTCGGTGCCGGGCAGCGTGACCCTCTCGCCACTTTGGACGATCAGCCCCTCGACTCGCCAGCCCCATAGATGGGTAAGGAGTAGCCCAGCCAGAAGCAGCAGAGCGCCGCCGTGGGCTAACAGAGAGGACAGGCCGGTCCACGGCCAGCGGTCGGCCTGGAGGAACGGAGGGGCGCTCAGCACCCGATAGTGCCGGTGGCGCAGGTTATCCATCACGTCGGACAGGCACACTCCCGTGAGTATCTGCCATTCTCCTGCTGGCTTGGCCATCTCCCGGTTCCGCCACAGCCGGTCGCCGTCTTCGATCAGCCGGAGCAACAGACAGCCAGCGAGGAACGCCAGCAGCACACGGAAGCCGAGGGAGCGTGTGACGGTGAACAGGCCCAGCGTCTGCATCGTTGGGGTTGCGGTTCCAAAGCGGGCCTGTGCTTCAGAAAGCCATCGCGCGTAGGCCACCGGGTCGGCCACAGGCGTCTGGGGTAGCCAGACTGTGGTGGCCAATCCGACCGCGACGCCCAGTAGCAGGGCGGCTATCAAGCCGTCGCTGGTCGCAACCCGCCAGGTGGCGCGCCAGCGGTCGCGTGGGGTTTGGGCAATCATCCGCTCTCTGCCAAATCGGTCCCTACTAGAAAGAAGGCCCCTTCTGCGGGGCCTGCGTCGTAGGAGCCACCCTTGGGAATTGAACCCAAAACCGACCGCTTACGAAGCGGTTGCTCTGCCGATTGAGCTAGGGTGGCATGCAGGCTATTATACCAGTATCACAGGTCATTGGCAAATCACACAACGGAATGGGAGACTTAACCGGTCGAATCGAGTTTGACTATCAGGGGGATAGGCATATAATCAAAAAGTTTGTTCGATCTGGTGCTGGCCGCGCACAGAGCGGTCAGCGGGTGCTCTTCATAGGAATGCTATGCCTGAAGCCACTGTTACGTCCAAGCCCTCCGCATCTTGGCGACGCAATCTGGTTGTCATCTGGTTCACCGAACTGGTGGCCGTCGTCGGCTTCACCGTCATTATGCCCATCCTGCCGCTCTACATACCGGAGTTGGGTGTGCAGAGCGAGCGGGAGATCAGAATCTGGTCTGGAGTCGTCTTCTCCGCTCACGCGGTGACGATGGGGTTTTTCGGCCCTATTTGGGGTGCGCTGAGCGATCGGTATGGCCGCAAGGTGATGGTCGAGCGGGCAATGTTCGGCGGAGCCTTACTGATCGGTTTGATGGGTCTGGCGCAGAACGTGCAGCAACTGGCGCTTCTGCGCGCTCTGCAGGGGGCGTTGACCGGGACGGTCACCGCAGCGAACGCGCTCGTCGCCACGACCGCGCCCCGTGAGCGCGCTGGCTACGCCTTGGGGCTGCTCCAGATGGCGATCTACATTGGGGCCTCAGCAGGGCCACTGCTGGGAGGACTGGTGGCCGACAATCTCGGCTACCAGGCGGCCTTCTGGGTCACGGGCGTGCTGCTGTTCCTGGCTGCGCTGGGGGTGCTGACCCTTGTCAGGGAGGAGTTTCAGCCCGTCACGCCGCTGATAGACGGACAGGCTTCGACCAATGGGGTCAGAATGCCCATACGCCGTCGCATGTGGCAGCGACTGGCGCCGGTGCTGGGCTCGTCGTCGTTGCTCGGTTTACTGGGAGTGCGTCTGCTGATGCGGCTGGGAGTGCGCCTGCTAGGGCCGGTGTTGCCGCTCCTCATCCAGGACATCGCTCCGGCTGGTGCCCGCGTGGCCTCCATCACCGGGCTGATCAGCGGAGTCAGCGCCGCAGCCGGTGCGGTGGGTGCCCTGGGGTTGGGGCGGCTGGGCAACCGCGTGGGCTACCGTGGGATCCTGGTGATTTGCGCGATAGCCTCGGCCGCGTGCTATGTGCCTCAGTGCTTCGTCAGCGACCCCGCCGCTTTGCTGTTTTTGCAGGCGGGGACAGGGCTGGCGATGGGAGGGATTGTGGCCTCGCTCAGCGCCTCGTTGGCCCGGCTGGCGCCGGAGGGGCAGGAGGGAATCGTCTACGGGGTGGACGCCAGCGTGGTGGCGGCTGCCAATGCCATCGGGCCAATGACAGGCAGCGCGCTGGCAGCCTGGCTGGGGCTGCGGGTGCCTTTTCTATTCGCGGCTGGCGTCTTCGGACTGGCCGGGGTGGCCGCGGCCTGGCTGCTCCCCCGGCGCTAGAGGGCTTACAGCATCACCGCGGGCCTGTATGCCTTGACCCGCGGCCCGTGCCTGAGGTGAGCCTGCCGATGCCCTCCGCCGTACCGTCCACTGCTCCCAATGCCGGGTTCATGGCCTCTGAGATGTTATTGCCTCCGGCGCGCCAGCGCCAGTGCGTGGGAGGCTGCCTCCTCCGGCGTGGCGGCGTGGATGATGGGCACGGGCGGGTGTCCCTCGCGCCTCACCTCCCACGTCCCCAGCCCCACCACCGGCACGCCGAACGCGAGGGCAAACCCGATCTCGCTCAGCGTGCCGTAACTCCCCCCGATAGCGATCACTGCCTGGGCAGTGCGTGCGATGATACCGTTGCGCGCCTCGCCGATGCCGGTGACGATAGGGACATCTACGTAGGGGTTGGCCTCGCCCCGGTCGGTGCCGGGGAGGATGCCGATGGTGAGACCGCTGGCGGCCTTGGCTCCCCGGCAGGCGGCCTCCATCACCCCACCGCGTCCGCCGCAGATGAGTATCGCGCCCCCTTCGGCCAGCGCCCGGCCCACGGCCTCGGCTGCCGCAGCCTCCTCCACCGTCGGCGCTGAGCCGCCGATGACGGCGACTATGGGGCCGGTGCCAGATATCCCTGGTGGCTTCAGTCGTCGCACCACTGCCTCACAATCATTCTGTTCTTACTCCCTACTCCCCTCAGCTCCAGCGGGAACTCCTCCAGCGTGGTGTACTCCGCCCCTGTAGGCTTGAGCACGCTGCGGATGAGGGCGAAGTGGTCGGCGGGAACCTCGGCCAGCGATCCTACCGTCGTGCTGGTGACGACTTCGCCCACCCGTGCCGCGTCACTGCGGGGAGTGCGACGACGTACCCGGCCCAGCGTGAGGTGCGGCGTGAAGCCGCGTCCCTCGGGCGGATAGCCGAAGGGAGCCATCACCTCCTCAATACCGTCCTGCAGCGCAGCCAGCCGTCCCGTCGGCTCCTGCATTCCGACCCAGACGACGCGGGGGCGGCGGGGATTGGGGAAGCAGCCCAGCCCCTCGACGGTGAAGGTGCAGGGGGGAGCATGCCGGGCTACGGCCGCCAGCGCCCGCTTGATGTCGGGCAGTTTCTCCGTGGGGGTGTCGCCCAGGAACTTGAGTGTCAGGTGAATACCCTCCGCCCGCACCCAGCGCACGCTGCGGGGCGGGACCTGCTGCTCCAGTTTCCGCTGCAGGGCAGTCAGTTTTTCCAGCAATAGGTGGGGGAGGGGGATGGTGATGAATGCGCGAATGGTCTCCATTTCTTAAAAGTCCCAGTCTGGTTTGGGGTCGGGGAGCCGCAGCGCCCGGTCGAGCCTTTCCAGGAGTTCCGGCGGGCCGGAGAGTTCGTCGGTTATGGCAAGACCGGTGGCTGGGCGCACGCCGAGCCACATGCGAGTGAAAGCGCCTACCGATGTGGTCAAAGTGGGGAGAGAGGCGTCCGCGCCCGGTTCGGCGCCCGACGAAGGTCCCAGTGTGACCACGTAGTCGCCGGCTATGCCGCGCCAGGGCGCACTCTCGTCCAGGAAGCGCTCAATGGAGTCGGTGAGGGTGAGATTGAAGCGTACCTCGTCGCCTCGGAGGTAGGTCCGCTCCAGGCAACCGGGCAAGTCGCATATCCGCACCTGCCAGTAGGCCGTGGCGTGCATGCGGCTCTCAAATTTAGATCTTTCGCTCACCTGGTACTGCTTGAATGGTTGCTCGATCAGGTCCTGAAGCTGGATTCCCTGGGGTTCGCGCATCCTCACCAGCCGGACCTGGTCACCCAGATTCCGGATGAGTGCCATCAGTTCCAAGAATTGCTCCGAGGTCCGGAAAGACACCCATTCGACATTGTAGGGGCCGGATTTCACCTCCTTCACCCAACACCAGAAGTGATGGGTGAGTTCGCCGCCGGGGCCATCGCAGTAGCCGAGACCGAAGCCATTCTCGCTCCAGAGCATATCCGTCTTGCTCCAGAGCATATCCGCCCGGGTAATTTCGGGTGGGTTCAGATTGCAGGAGCCGTGGCCGCGGAACCGTGCCAGCCGCGCTGCGTGCGCCATTGCCCAGTCATCGCTGGTAATGCGGCGTGGTACGCGGGCCTGTACACCGACGTTGAGCCGTGCGGGATCGAAACCGATCCAGTGTTCGTAGCCACCAGTGCCGAAGCCGAGTTGATTGTAGTAGCCTTGCTCGAACATCCCCAGGCCAGCGACCAATGCCCCGCTGGCGACGTCGGCTGCCACCGCTTGTGCGGTCAGCCGGCTTGCCAGCCCCTGCTTGCGCGCGACGCGGCTGGTGGTGACGCCGGTGTTGGCGGAAAGCGAGAGGTCTTGGTCGAGATAGCGGATGGTGCCGGGCACGGTAAGCACCAGGCACTCCGCCTCGCCGTTGACCTCGGCCACGAGGGCATGGCCACACTCGACGACGAGGTCCATCGCCTCTTCCTTCTTTTTGTCCCTTTCAAGCCAGCCGACTTCGCGCCAGATGCGGTGGACAGCGTCTCTGTCCTTGTTGGGGTCGTAGTCGCGAAGTTCCATCGTTGTTACTTCAACCCAGTTGCAGAATCTCGATCGTGCCTGATTCCATGTCCATCACCAGCAGCCGGTGTCGCAACAGTTCTCCTTGATCTAGCAGAATTTTCACGACCTCCTGCGCCTCCCAGGCTGCCACTGCCATCGGCGTCGCGGCCGGGGTACCCAGTTGCACCTCCAGCCCCTGCTCCGGGAGTTCGTCCTGCTCCCCGTACAGGCTACATAGGCCAGGATCGCCGGGGAGGATGGTCATCACCTGCCCCAGGAAGCCCGCGATGCTCCCGTGCACCATCGGGATGCCCAGTGCCTGTGCTCCCTTTTGCAAGACCAGACGCATAGGCAAGCGGTCGAGACCATCCACGACCACGTCCGCCCCCTCCAGAAGCCGGGGCAGGTTCTCGCTGATGAGCACCACCGCATGGGCAATTACCTCCACTGCACCGTTGATCTCAGCGACGCGCCGCTGCGCGGCCTGAATCTTATCCGTGCCCAGTTTAGCCTCGGCGCTCAAGATCTGCCGGTTGAGGTTGTGTTCCTCAAAAACGTCGCCATCTATCAGGATCAGCCGCCCCACCCCCATACGGGCCAGTGCCTCGGTGACATATCCTCCCAATCCTCCCAGTCCCACGACCGCGACCGTGGCCCGCAGAAGTTTGGCCTGCCCTTCCAGCCCGACCGTGCCCAGGCTGCGCAGGTAGCGCCAGGGAACGACGCCTACCCCCAGCGCCGCCAGTTCTACCTCCCGGATCGAGCAGCCGTTCGCGGCAGCCAACTCGTGTACCTGCTGGAGGCGGATGACGCGTGTGCCATCTTCCACCTGCGCCAGTTCGCCAATTTGTCTTTGCAGAGCTTCCCTGTCCACTGTCATTTGTTCGTCGTTCATTGGCCAAGTTGTACGTCAATTGAGTGATTGTGCCAATTACTGACGAGACCTCTTTCGTCTCTTGTGAGCCTGACGTGCAACGAGACTGGCACCACCAGATGCCAGCCTCGTGGTTTGTGGTGGAGATGGCGGGAATCGAACCCGCGTCCGAGAAACTCGGCCAAGGACTTCTACAAGCTTAGTCGGCCTTTTACTTGTCACCCGGGGAGTCGCCGCCGACCGCGCTGCACCCGGACCTAGCCGATGGGAGCCGAAACTCCCGCTTGAGCACTCCTATCGGCATCGGAGTGCCGCACACCGGCTCTTTGACATCCGGCCCCCGGGCCGCCGGCGCGAGACCAGGGCGGACGTGACCGCTTGTGCGGTCAGTTTGTCCTTAGGCCAGATTAGGCTGCCAATGGAGCAGCAGCCATCGCGGCCTGCGGGACAGGAATCCAAGTGTTATTGGCACTTTGGAGTGTGTGCTCCGTTGTTAACGGGGGCAGAGCGCCCCGGCTTGCCATCCATGATCAGCCTTCCCCGTCGAAGCCTGTCATCCCCACTGGCAGTCATATTATAGCATGCATCTGTTATATTGACAAGGCTCCCGGGAGCAATGAACGAATGGACAATGACGGGTAGGCGCCACCACCGGGGTGGGAAAAGCGCGGCTGACGAGAAACTGAAACTGATGATCGGACTGTGCGCTGGTAATGCTTGCCAAAATCCCCCTTTTCGTGTACTATTGGCGCTGGCCCGAATGCAGTACAAGTATACTCAAAGTAGTGAGAGGTGTATGCTAGACACCTTCTTCAATCCCCAATCGGTTGCTATTATCGGTGCCTCCCGCGACCCTGAGAAGTTGGGCTACGCGGTGTTGGCCAATCTCAAAGGGGGCGGCTATCCGGGCCGCCTCTATCCAATCAACCCCAAGGCCGATGAGATCCTCGGCTTGAAGGCCTATCCTTCTGTGCTGGACGTCTCCGATGCGGTGGATCTGGCGGTGATTGTCATTCCTTATCGCTTTGTGCCGGCTGCGTTGGAGCAATGCGGGCAGAAAGGGATTCCGTCCGTCGTGGTCATCACCGCTGGCTTCCGCGAGGCCGGGCGCGAGGGCCTCGAGCGAGAGATGGAACTGATCGAGATTGCCCACAAATACAAACTGCGCCTTATCGGCCCCAATTGCCTGGGCGTGATTGACACCGCTACCCCGCTCAACGCGACATTCGCTATCGGCATGCCCCCTGGAGGCCCCATCGCTTTCATGTCTCAGTCGGGTGCACTGGGTACAGCGGTGCTGGACATGGCGATGGCCGGTCGCATTGGCTTTTCCAAGTTCGCCAGTCTGGGCAACAAGGCGGACGTGAGCGAGATTGATCTGTTGGAGGCATGGGGTGATGACCCGGCCTCACAGGTGGTTCTCATCTACGTCGAAGGGTTGCCCGATGGGCAGAAGTTCATCAAGGTAGCGCGGAAAGTCACGCGCGATAAACCGGTGGTGGCGATCAAGTCTGGCGTGACCGCCTCGGGTTCGCGGGCGGTGTCGTCGCACACAGGCAGCCTGGCCGGCTCCGAGGCGGCCTACAAAGCGGCCTTTCGACAGGCGGGTGTCATCCGCGCCACCTCTATGGAGGCGCTCTTCGACTACGCGCGCGCCTTTGCCTACCAGCCGCTTCTGAAGGACGACCGCATCGGCATCGTCACCAACGCCGGTGGCCCAGGCATCCTGGCCACCGACGCGCTGGAGCACGCCGGGATGGAGATCACGCGCCTCAGCCACGAGACGTCGGAGGCGCTGACAGACTATCTGCCGGGCGCGGCCAGTGTGGTCAACCCGGTGGACGTGTTGGGAGATGCGCTGGCCGACCGGTACGAGTATGCTATCCGCCTGGTGCTGGCCGATCCGAACGTGGATGGGCTGATCGTGATCGTCACTCCCCAGGCGATGACTGAGATCGAGAAGACGGCCCACGTTGTAGGCCAAATGGCCCAAGAGGCAGATAAGCCGGTCCTGGCCTGCTTCATGGGGGAGGCGCGCATTGAGGCCGGGATCGAGATACTGTGGCAATACAGCGTGCCCAACTATCCCTTCCCTGAGCGGGTAGCGGGGGCGCTGGCAGCGATGAGCGCATATCGGCGCGAGCGAGAGCGACCTATCTTCGAGGTGCAGCCTTGTGATGTCTGCATACCACGTGTGCGGGAGTTGTTTGACCGCGTGCGGGCGGATGGGCGCGTCTCCATCGGTGACGCTGAGGCGTGGGCGGTGCTGGAATCCTACGGGTTCACCGTCCCCCGATCGCGCCTGGCTAAGACGCCCGAGAAAGCGATCGAGATCGCAGAGGAGATCGGCTATCCGGTCGTGCTCAAGGTCGCCTCGCCCGATATCCTGCACAAGACCGACGTGGGAGGTGTCAAACTGGGCCTGCGCTCGCCCGACGATGTGCGGGATGCCTTTGACCTGATTGTCTATCGGGCTGGGCGCTACGTGCCGGACGCGCGCATCTGGGGCTGCCAGGTGCAGCAGATGGTATCAGGCGGTCGAGAGGTGTTGGTGGGAATGAGCCGTGACCCGCAGTTTGGGCCGTTGGTCGCTTTTGGTCTGGGTGGCATTTACGTAGAAGCGCTGAAAGACGTCGCCTTTCGCGTGGCTCCCTTCAGCCGCCAGGAGGCGGATGAGATGATCCGCGAGATTCGATCCTATCCGCTGCTGGAGGGCATCCGGGGCGAGCCGCCGGCCGACCACGAGGCGATGGTGGACGCGTTGCTGCGGATCAGCCAGTTGGTGACCGATTTCCCTGAGATCGTGGAACTGGACATCAATCCGTTGATGGTCTTCGAAGAGGGACGCGGGGCGATGGCGATTGACATGCGGTTGGTGTTGGCGTCTTGAGTGCGTTGGAGTGAGGAGGGGCAGATGAAGTGCTCGCCAGATTCACCACTCTACCAGATGAGGAGGCGACGATGAAGGCATTGTATATAACATCCCTGCACACCTTCAGTGGCAAGACGGCGCTCTGCCTGGGACTGGGACGGCGGTTGCAAAGGGAAGGGTATAAGGTCGGCTACTTCAAGCCACTCTCCACCCAGCAGTGGCAGCCGCAGCCAGGGCGGGCACAGGACGAGGACGCCGATTTCGTGCGGCGGACGCTGGGGCTGGCAGAATCTCCGGAGGACCTGGTGGGCGTCGTCCTAACCCCCGCCCTCGCGCGGGAAATGCGCTGTGGTTGCGCCGACCGTGATCTCATGGCGGAGGTAAAGGTAGCCTACCAGCGGATCATCCCCGGCAAGGACGTCGTCCTGCTGGAGGGTGGAGCCTCCCTGCGGGAGGGAGTCAGCCTTGGCCTGGGCCCCACTATGGTGGCGGAGGCCCTGGACGTGTCGGCCTTGGCCATCATCCGCTTCCGCAACCAGGTGAGCATGGGGGATGCTTGTATAACGGCGCACCTGCGGCTAGGGGAACGGCTGCTGGGCGTGCTCATCAACGCCGTGCCGGACGAGGCATGTGACTTCTTGGCGCAGGTATGCCGCCCCTGTCTGGAAGAGCGGGGGGTCCGGGTGCTGGGAGCCCTCCCCCTGCGGGAGGAACTGCAGGCCATCAGCATCGGAGAACTGGCGGACGTGCTGCAGGGCGAGTTCCTGGCCCTGCCGGAGAAGAGGGATGTGCTGATCGAGCATCTGGTGGTCGGGGCGATGAGCGTGGAGCAGGCGCTGCCACGCATACGACGCATACCGGGGACCAAAGTGGTCATCACCGGTGGCGATCGGGCCGACATGCAACTGGTGGCGTTAGAGACAGCGACTAACTGCCTGGTTCTGACTGGCCATCTGCGGCCTGTGCCCGAAGTGCTGCGTCGCGCCGAGGAAGCCGGTATCCCGGTGCTGCTGGTGCGTGGAAATACCATGGAGACGGTGGGGGCCATCGAGCGGGTCTTCGGCAAGACACGGTTGGGCCAGACGGCCAAACTGGAGCGGTTCGAGGCACTGCTGGCCGAACACTTCGACTTCGAGCGATTGTACGAGGGGCTGGGGCTGTAGGCATTCGGTGAGGATCGCTGTGGAGCAATTTGCCAGGGCGGACACGGATTTGACGTCGGCCCGGATGCTGGTCGAGGTATCCTGGCTTTGCAGCGTTCTATGATGAGGATGCCCGCGATGCTCTGGAAAGGGCCAAGCATATCCGCCGCTTCGTGCGGGGGCGTCTTGGATCGGGCAAAGAAACGAAGGCCACTTTGGGGGAAGAATGATGATTGAGACAGAGATTGACACCATCGTCGCTCGTGAGATTCTGGATTCGCGGGGCAACCCTACCGTTGAGGTCGAAGTAGCCCTGCTGGGGGGGGCCTGGGGCCGGGCTGTCGTCCCCTCCGGGGCCTCCACTGGCGTTCACGAGGCACTGGAACTTCGTGACGGTGACAAGAGCCGCTACAATGGCCAGGGGGTATTGCAGGCAGTCGCCAACGTCAATGACGTCATCACCGATGAGTTGTTTGGCTGGGACGCCACTGACCAGGCCGGGATTGATGCGCGGTTGCTGGAACTGGATGGCACGCCCAACAAGGAGAAGCTGGGGGCCAATGCTATCCTGGGTGTCTCGCTGGCTATGGCTCACGCGGCGGCCAACGCGCTGCAGATGCCGCTGTATCGCTACATCGGCGGTGTGTATGCCCACGCGCTGCCGGTACCGATGATGAACATCCTCAACGGCGGCAAGCACGCGGTGGATGGCCCTGACTTGCAGGAGTTCATGATCATGCCCGTGGGCGCGCCGACCTTCGCCGAGGCACTGCGCTGGGGAAGCGAGGTCTACCACGCGCTCAAGGCTGTCCTCAAGGCCAAGGGGTACTCCACCGGCATTGGGGACGAGGGAGGCTTCGCGCCCAGTCTCAAGGCGAACGAGGAGGCTATCGAAGTCATCCTGGAGGCCGTTGAGAAGGCGGGTTACAAGCCTGGGGAGCAGATCCGCATCGCGCTCGACCCTGCTGCCAGCGAGTTCTTCAAGAACGGAAAGTACGTGCTCAAGAAAGAAGGCCGCACGCTCACCGGCGCGGAGATGGTCGAGTTCTACGCCGATTGGGTGGAGAAGTACCCCATCATCAGCATCGAGGATGGGCTGGCCGAGGACGACTGGGACAGTTGGGGGCTGATGATGGAGCGGTTGGGCGACCGGGTCCAGATCGTGGGGGATGACCTGCTGGTGACCAACGTAGCGCGGGTACAGAAGGCAATTGACCTGCGAGCCTGCAATGCACTCCTGTGTAAGGTGAACCAGATCGGGACTCTTACGGAGGCCATCGCTGCCGTGCAACTGGCGCAGCGCGCGGGCTGGACAGTCGTCGTTTCTCATCGTTCGGGCGAGACGGAGGATGCAACCATCGCTGACCTGGCGGTGGCGCTGAACACCGGTCAGATCAAGACTGGCGCGCCCTGCCGCTCTGAGCGTGTCGCCAAGTATAACCAGTTACTACGCATCGAGCAGGAGTTGGGTAAACAGGCCACGTACGCAGGGATGGCTGCCTTCGCCAATTTGCGGCGCTAAGCCTGTTTTCCCCAAGGAGACGCAGATGATTGGCGGACGAACTCTTTGGCTAATCGGGGCCGCAGGGTTGATGTTGCTCCTGGCGGGTCTTGGGTGCAGTATCTGCCCACTTGTGCCCAGGCCAGGGCCGACTCCCCCGTGGGATGAGGTTACGTTGCCCCCCAAACCCACGGCGGTGCCCACGCTACCACCGACTTCGGAACCCACGGCGGTGCCCACACTGCCACTGACTTCGGAACCCACCGCAATGCCCACGCTGGTACCGACCCGGGAACCTCTATCAGGGATGAGCCTGTACACCAATCCCCTGGCAGGCTTCAGCATTCTCTACCCGGCGGATTGGACCTATGAGGCTGAGGATGCGGGCGCCTACTTTGCCGAGACCGAGGAGGCGCTGGCGTATTCCGATCCGGCAGAAGTGCCAATTCTCACGGTCATGACGAGCAGCCCTGAGGAGGTGGAACGGCAAATTGGGCCAGCGGCGACGGCGGAGGATTTGCTGGACAGCGTGTTGGAGGATCTGCGGGAGGAAGAAGGATCCGAGATTGGGGATGTCGAGGCCTGGACCTTCGGCGAAGTCCCCGGTGCTGGCACCGAGGTGAGTTGGATCGAAGGGCAAGTCGAAACCCAGATACATGGATACGTCATTGCTGCTCTGGGTGAAGGGGTCGCTGGCATTGGGTTTGGGGCCTCACCGGAGGCCGACTGGTTCTCTTACGAACCGATCTTTCGGGACATGCTCGCCAGCCTAGAGTTCTTTCCGCCCGAGGTGCCGGAGCCTGTGGAAAGAGGACCGATCCAGCCCGGAGAGGCGGTGCAGGGCACATTGCCTCTTGGCGGTACGGAGGTGTGGTACTTCGATGCGCAGGAGGGCCAGTATGTCACGATCAGACTGGATGCCGTTGACCCTGACGCTTTGGATCCCTACCTGGAATTCTACAATGAGGATGGGCTGATCATTGCCGAAGATGATGACGGTGGCGAGGGCGCTAACGCCCGCATTGTGGACCTCCCCGTGATTGCCTCTGGCACCTACACCATCCACGCCCTGACCTACAGCGGTGAGGGCGATTACACACTCAGCCTGGAGGTTGCCGGAGAACCCTCCGCCAGCGGTACTATCGAGTACAGCCAGACGGTTGAGGGGATGCTGACAGAAGATATGGAGGATGGGTGGTTCTTCCAGGGTAGTGAGGGGGACGTGGTCACTATTGCGATGAATGCACTGGGGGACGAACTGGACTGCTATCTTGAGTTGTATGACCCCAACGGCCTTGCACTCACCGACGACGATGATAGCGGCGAGGATCTCAACGCCCTCATTGAGTACTATGAACTGCCCGCTGACGGTACCTATCGCATCGTCGCTGGAGGTGCCCTGTTTGGTGTAACGGGGGCATACGAACTCACATTGGAGCGGGCGGAGATGGTGGTCGAGGGTACCCTCACCTACGGTGAGACGGTGAATGCTGCCCTTGAGCCCGGCACACGTCACCACTGGCTGTTTGAGGGCGAGGCGGGCGACGTCGTCGCCATCTCCATGACTGCCTTGACCGGGGACATGGACACTTACCTCGAACTATTCGCGCCCAACGGTGTGCGGGTGATAGCCGACGATGATGGCGGAGGGGACGCCAACGCCAAAATCTCCACATTCAAATTGCCGCTGAGCGGAACCTACCGCATCATCGCGCGGGGCTACGGTGATGATGATGTGGGAGAGTATGAGTTGACCCTGGCCGGACCTTAGGGTTACGTTCACGACTCGGCGGAGGATTCGTGGGAGATGCCACGTACCAAGATCGTGTGCACGATTGGACCAGCGTCCAGTTCGCCCGAGGTGATGCGCGGCCTCATCCGGGCTGGGATGGACGTGGCGCGCATCAATTTCTCCCACGGCAACCATGCCACCCATGCTCAGTCTATTGCCACCTTGCGACAGGTTGCAGGACAAGAAGACAAGTTGGCGGCCGTGATGGCCGATCTGCAAGGGCCCAAGTTGCGCGTAGGTGAGATTGAGGGTGGAGCGGTCGAACTGCGCGAGGGAGATGTGGTGACGCTGACGTCGCGTCCCCAGCCAGGGGCGACGGATGAGATACCTGTGCCCCACCCAGAGTTGCTGCGTGACCTCCGGGCTGGTCAGACCGTGCTACTGGATGACGGACGCCTGGAACTGGTCGTCGTGCAAGCCAGTGAAGGCTGCCTGAAGTGCCGAGTGGTCACGGGTGGTCAACTTACCTCGCGCAAGGGAATCAATGTACCTGGGGCAACGCTTTGTTTTTCTGCTCTGACACCCAAGGACCGGGAGGACGCCGCGTTCGCGTTGGAGCAGGGAGTGGACTTCTTTGCGCTCTCCTTCGTCCGCCGCGCAGCCGATGTGCGCGAACTGCGGCAGTTCTTGAAGAGTAGGGGAGCCGACGCCTCTATCATCGCCAAGATTGAGAAACCTGAGGCGCTTTCGGTTTTCGACGCGATCCTGGCTGAGGCCGATGGCATCATGGTCGCCCGAGGCGACCTAGGGGTGGAGACGCCTGCCGAGGAGGTGCCGTTCCACCAGAAACACATCATTCGCGCCTGCAACCAGGCCGGCAAGCCAGTCATCACTGCCACGCAGATGCTCCAGACGATGATTGAGAACCCTCGCCCGACGCGGGCGGAGGCGTCGGACGTTGCCAACGCCATCCTGGACGGCACTGATGCGGTGATGCTTTCCGGCGAGACAGCGGTGGGCGGGTACCCGGTGAGGGCGGCGGAGACGATGGCAATGATTTGCGCCAACGCAGAGGCTCATCTGCCTCATGGCCGTTTGCTGCATGGCGAGTCCCACAGCCACGAAACGATCACAGAGGCCATCAGTTGTGCCGCGGTTGAGATTGCCAGCGAGGTGGAAGTCAGGGCGATTGTCACTGCGACGATGTCAGGCAGGACGGCGCGTATGGTGGCACGTCATCGCCCGTCTGTTCCTATCGTAGCCATCACTCCCAGCCGCGCGACCCTGTTCCGATTGACGCTCGTGTGGGGCGTGATGCCCGTGCAGGTGGCGGAATTCGGGACCACTGATGATATGGTGGAAGTGATGGTCCGAGCGGCACGCGAGAAGGGGCTGGTGGCCTGGGGTGACCCGGTGGTACTGACGGCCGGCATCCCCTTTGGCAGCGGGGGGGAGACTAACATGCTCAAAGTCCACGTGGTGGGCGAGAGCGAGGAGACGTAAAGGGTAGAACGTAAGGGGGTTGCGTTCTACGCATCAGGTGTCGTGTCTTCTGCCGGTGTGGCCTCCTGGTTCGAGGCAGGCACGGGTTCAAGCACCTGTGGTGCGACGCTTGCGCCGCAGTAAGGACAGAGAGACCAGCGTAGGTGGAGCGGGCGGCCGCATTCTGGGCAGCCCCTCTTGAGCCGGGTGTGACAGGCCGGGCAGTACAGGTAGTTACTCTTGACCCGCTGCCCGCACCCTGGGCAGACCTCTGGCTCTTCTATGGCCTGTAGCAGAGCCTCTTGTTCTAAGGAATGCTCGTATGCGTCCGCCAGTGTCTCTCGGGGGCGTAGCATCAAGTATACCACCAACCCAATGATGGGCAGCACGATCACCAATAACGTGGCCAGTATATGGGCCAAAATGTCTCGGGAGCGTGCGCGAATGTCGCGAAAAGTCCAAATCGCCATCCCGCCCAGTAGTGCAACGGTCACTCCCCCACAGACGGTGGATAAAATGGTCAAGTAAAAAGGAACTCTCCCCAGGATGTCCTCCATTGGTGATATACTCCTTACAGCGTGCTGTTCAGGCTGAGCGAGGCGTATTATACCACCGGCTGGTATAGGAGCAAGTGTTCAGCGACGGAATCTGGCGTGAGCGTGCCTGGTCTATTTGACAATTTCGTGCGAGTTGCGGTATAGTAGGGGTATGGTGAGTGACGAAACACGGGCCGAGTACCGGCCGATGATCAGGGATTTGCCCGCTGGCGAGCGCCCACGCGAACGGCTGGCACGCGTAGGCGAGGGAGCGCTCTCGACGACGGAGTTGCTGGCCATCATCCTGGGCACAGGCGTGGGCGGCGAAAGCGTCCTGGATATGGCCTCGCGGCTCCTTTCCCGTTACAATGGGTTGCCGGGCCTGGCCCGGGCCAGTTTCGCCGAATTGCGTGCCGAGAAGGGACTGGGGGAGGCCAAGACGTCACAACTCAAAGCAGCACTGGAATTGGGCCGTCGTATGCTTCTTGCCTCCCCGGAAGATCGCTTCATCGTGCGCTCTCCGGCCGATGTGGCGCAACTTCTGATGGCCGAGATGGGCCACCTGGAGCAGGAGCACTTCCAGGTGTTGTACCTGGACACACGCAACCGGGTGCTCGGATCCGAAACGGTGTACGTGGGGAGTCTCAATGCCTCCCACATTCGGGTGGGTGAGGTGTTTCGGGATGCTGTCAAACGGAACTGCGCGGCGATTATCGTCGCACACAACCATCCCTCGGGCGATCCCACTCCCTCGCCTGAGGATGTAGAAGTGACCCGCCAGTTAGTCGCAGCGGGTAACCTGCTGGACATTGAAGTTCTGGACCACCTGATTATCGGACAGCAGCGTTTTGTGAGCCTGCGCGAGCGCGGGCTGGGCTTTGCGTAACCTGCTACCGGCAGGGACGTGAGGTATCGGCCTTTATCTGCAGTGGTGCGAACAGGATCGAGGAAAAGGAGGCGGTGAATGCCACGGAACTTGCTGAAGAATGGGGGATTCGAAGCCGATTGGGGGGAAAAGAAGAGTCATCGTTGTCTGATTCTCCCCAAGGGCAAAGAGCCGTATGAGACCGATGTGGGCAACATCTTCACCCCGCCTGGGTGGATGACGTGGTTCCGCCACGACCCAGGCACGTGGGATCAGCCTGAGGTGCGCGACGCGTGGAAAAACGTTGATCCGCACCGTGTCCATAGCGGTGAGAAGGGAATGCTTTTGTTCACGTTTTTCCGCAAGCACGACGCGGGGTTTCTCCAGCAGGTACAGGTCACGCCAGGCACTCAGTTACACCTGACGGCCTGGGCGCATGCCTGGAGCAACCACGGGCTGGATGGGTACAGTTGGTGCGACGGCGATGGGCACTGCTCCTGCGGTGTAGGCCGAGACGCCGCGTTCATTCTGGAGGGCGATGCACCTGAATTGAACGGGGACCCATGGAACGATGCGATCCCGAACTTTACCTTCCATGTGGGTATTGACCCGACTGGTGGCACCAATCCTCTTGCCAATACAGTGGCATGGGGGCAGGGGGCTCATATCTACAATAAGCATGCCCAGGTACCAGCGGCAGAGACAGTAGCGCAAAGTGGCACGGTGACGGTGTTCTTGCGCAGCACGACGCTGTGGGCCTTCAGAAACAACGATGCTTACTGGGATGACGTGGAGTTGGCCATTGTGGGCAAGGAGCCACAAGATCTGCACCCAACCCCACCCCCTCCGCCCCCCCCGCCTCCCCCGCCAGGACCAGGGCCGGAGCCGGAACGGGGTACACCGCGCGAACAGTACGAACGAACTTACGTGCTGCTTCCTCCAGATGCCGATGCAGCCCTGGCGCTGGCGGTGGTGGACGCGGCGTGGGAGCAGCATAGGTATACCATCGGCGGCAGCGCCGACGACGCTGGCATTGGCAACCTGGATGTGCGGCGGGTGGTCGCGGTCAATCCGGGGAAATGGCCCAGCGATTTGCAAGCCTTCTTCAAAGAGCATTACCCGGACGTGGAGTACATCCCTATTGAGGCCGAGACGCCGGCCGAGTTGACGCAGAAACTGGAGCAGTTATAACCGTCGCGGGGCAGGAAAAGGCCCCCACTGACAGGTGGGGGCCTTTACGCCGACTCGTGTTGCTCACGTACAGACTCATTCCTGAGCCAACAACTCCACCTCCGTCACCATAGCGTGGAAACTGTGACCGGAGGCGTAGATAATCAGGCGCTTGATGATGGCAGGGGGTGCGTCGGCCAGTTCCTCTACCAAGTTGCCCGAGTCGTACATTCGCCAGCTTCCCGGGGGTACCCGCTCAGTCCAGGGATGCAATAGCCAATCGGACGCCGGTTCGCCGATGTAGAAACCATGGCGCCATTGTCGGTCAGTGCCATAGATGTCCTTGTAATCTATGAGGAGGATGATGGGGCACTCGGAACTGAGGGTACCGCAGCCTCCAAAGCCCGCGATGTTCTCGGAGACGATGTGCACGGCCAGATGTAGTTCAAGGGACGTAAAATCGCGCACATCGTAATTGATCTCCTGCCAGATGCCTACTTCGGCGTGATTGCTACCATCGCGGTAGAAGGCGGCCGTTTCCCGTCCCTCGTCTGTGATGATGCTGACACTTGCTGGAGGTTCTTCCTTCTGCTCGTGATAACGGGTCCACCCCTTCTCTAACGAAGTCTGAAAGTCGCCGTTAGAGACGAGGTTGCGGGCCGCAGGCAACGGGCCGACAATCTTCCCGTATTCGACAATGGCGCGCTCTGCCGGGCCGAGTGGCATCAGATGCTCTGCGTTGTCGATCACGTCGGCCTGTCCATCGCGTACCGTGATCTCCATCGTTGTCCCGTTGACCTTGACCTCGTAACTACCCTCCGTTAGCGTGGCTGTTCCATGAGGCATATGTACCTCGACTATCGTAGACCGGCTGTCGTCGCTGGAGACGTTGATGCGCACTCGTCCGGCCCTTGCCTCCAAGATGACTTTGTGGGGCAGACGGCTGGCCGGGAAGCGGGGGGAGCGCGCTGAAGAAAGCACGATCTCCGTGTTGTCGTAGAGTTGGACGGTGGCTATGACGAAATCATCTGCCTGGGGTGCGTGTACCACAAGCCGGCCGGCGGTGGCTCCTGTGGCAACGATCGTGCGCTCGGGGATTTCATCGCGCTCTTTGTCAATAGCGACCGGTGCCCCCCGGCCAGCCAGCGTGACGCTCAACGGTCCCCGCTGCACCTCAAGGGTCACGTTCTGCCCTACGCGGGCGTAGAGAGTATAGTAGCGGGTGCCAAGCGGTATGGCAACCGCCAGGCCTATGCAGACAAAAAACGACGTCAGCAGGACGACCCAGGCTAGTCGTTCGGGGTTCTTCCTCATACGTACCGTACCCCGAAGCGTTCGAATTCACCGGCCGGGGTTTCCCACTCAACATCCACCTGCCGCACCACTGAGGAGGGGGAACCGCTCTGCAGGAAAGCCCGGAACTCGTCTAGTGTCTCGCGCTGGCCCTCAGCGATGGTCTCCACTGTGCCGTCCCAGCGGTTGGCGACCCAGCCGGTCAGGCCGAGGTGCTGTGCAGTGCGGATGGCATAGTAACGGAAGTTGACCCCCTGCACACGCCCGTGAACGATGGCGTGCAGGCGGGCCTCTGGTTTTGATTTCTCTCCCATTTCTTACGCTCCCCACAGGATACGGAAAAAGCGGGGTTCCCGCTTGTCGAAGCGGTGTAGACCGGCCTCGCGGGCCTGCTGTAGGGCCTGCTCATATTCTGCCCGTGTGATGGGACGGTCGAGCGGCGGCAGTTCAGTAGCCTTGTAGCAAGGGCGGTACTGATCCATAATGTTAATATAGGTGTCGTGTGAGACCCTCTCTGCCAGGAAGCGCGCGATTTTGGCCGTCCCGGCCAGTCCCTCGGGCAGTACCAGGTGACGTACGAGCAGTCCCCGCAGCGCGATGCCGCTCTCGTCGAGCACCAGGTCGCCCACCTGCCGGTGCATCTCCTTGACGGCCGCCCGATTGACGACCGGGTAATTCTTGACTCTTGAATACTTGTAGGCTACCTCTTCATGCGCGTACTTCATATCCGGCATATAAATGTCCACCACGCCGTCAAGCAGTGCCAACGCCACGAGGGAATCATACCCGCCAGTATTCCAGACCAGGGGGAGGCGCAGACCCACCTCCGCAGCGATGAGGACGGCGGCCAGAATCTGCGGCATGACGTGAGTGGGCGAGACGAGGTTGATGTTGTGGCATCCTTGCGCCTGGAGCGAGAGCATCATCCCAGCCAGTTCCTCCGGCTCGACCTCGCGGCCGTGGCCCAGTTGGCTGATATCATAGTTCTGGCAGAACTGGCAGTTGAGGTTACACCAGGCAAAGAAAATGGTGCCGGAGCCCCGGTGGCCCCGCAGTGGGTTCTCTTCCCCGAAGTGCGGGCCGGAACTGGCAACCACCGCCCGCACCCCGGTTCGGCAGGACCCTGGCTGATCGTAGCGGTCCACGTGGCACTGCCGGCCGCAGAAGTCGCAGTCGTGCAAGCGCTCATAGGCGGTCTGCACACGCTGCTTCAGTTCGTCCGAGCGAAGTAATGTCAGATAAGCGGGTGCAAAGGTGCTCATCTCGGCCGGTGTACTTGTACTCGAATTCATATCGGGCTAAGAGAAACTCGTCCACTGGAACACGAACCGGAGCATCATCAGAAGCCGGGGCGCTCAACAGATGGTGCACTGTTACCATCGCACCGGCACCTTGTGCACACGCCACCTGCGGTCGCGGTACTGAACGTAGCCGTTGTGCCGGCCAAACCGGTAGACGCGCCACGTCACCTCGACGTCGCGACGGCAGTAGGCGATGACCTTGTCCAGTTGGCCCTGGCGGAACCAGCGCACGGCCTGCAGCCCGTCGGCGCTTTTCATCTCCCCCAGCGTCGCGGCTGCCACGTTGTCCAGTTTGGGTCGCCAGCCTAGCGTGTGGTACAGGTCCCGCAGTATGTCCACCGTCGGCAGGTCCGACAGGGGGTCGTCCGTGTAAGCGCGCAGGACTTCGTAGTCGAAGCGGAGCACATTGTAGCCGACTACCAGGTCTGCCCCACGCAGGGTGGCGATGAGGTGATCCACTTCTTGCTCTCCGTAATCGCGGTAGACGTCCATAGCAGCGTTGTAGGTCACGGCAACCGCCAGGTGCATATCGCGGATGTTGTGCCAGCCCCCCACCTCGCCGGCTGTATATTGGGTCTCCAGGTCGAAGGTAATGATATTGCGCACCTGACGCTCCTTGTTTGGCAGGCTGGAGAGCCCGCTCACGTAGCAGATTAGCGGTGGCGACGGAGCCCGCCGATCATCGGCACAGTCATCAGCAGGCTCAACAGCCATAGCCCCACCCAAACGCCGACCTGTTCCACCCAGACCCGCCAGGGTGACTTGGGCTCCAGGCTGGCCCGCCAAGAGGTCTCCAGGCCGCTGAGGCTGACGTTCAGAGCCTCCTGCACGCCCACCGCGCAACTGGCACCGTTGGCGTAGGCCGCCAGCAGCGCGCGTATCCCTCCAGCGCCATACCGCTCGCGGATGAACTGCACCACACTACCGCTCTGGGCATAGGCCAGAAACGCGGTGCGTGGATCGGGCGGGAAGGGGACACACAAATCCTCCAGAGGTAGGAGTTGTCTCTGCGTGCGGGCCTCCTCAAGCGCCATAGCGTACTCCGGCGTCGGCAACCGTTCGTTGGTCGTGGCCAACCCCTCGTCCAGCCACTCAGGTACGTACCTGTAGCCAGCCGGCGTGACGGTCTGATAAACCAGCAGGTGGGTGATCTCGTGTGGAATGTACCGCCTCATGCGCGACGTGTAGTCTTCCTTAAATGGGATCGCGACGACGACCACGCCCAATTCGGGGTGTGCCTGGCCGCTAACCCATTCCCGTCCTGCGAGCATCATCGCTGCGTCGAGGTCGTGCTGTCCGTCGTAGATGTAGATGTCAATAGACTCCGGTACAGGGGCACACAATTCCGTGTTGATCTCCTCCACGCTGGCATGACCGATGTCGAGTGCCGCCTGGCCAAAGACCGGATCGCCGTGCCCCTCGATCCAGTGAACAGTCAAGCCGTTCGCGTCGAGTTGTTCCCACCGAAAGCGATTGTCCGTGTACTCGAAATGCTGGGGCTCTGTGGTCAGACTATTGCCGGCAGTGTCCTCAACCCGCCACCAGAAGGTGACCGTGGCGAACGGTAGTAGGGGAGAGCGGTGCAAGTCGTGCGCGTGGTTGACGCTGATCTCGCGGGCTTGCTCAATAGCCACACTCATGGACCTGGCCTGCTCGTCACCCGTGGCGCGGAAGAACAGGTAGACGTGGGTGATCTCGGCATCGGAGGTGGCCTGTAGGGTGAATGTGACCTGCTGGGCGAAACTGTGGCTGGCCCTGCTTTCGACCACAGTGATACCCTCGGCTGTGGCGACAGAAGGGGTCAGCAGGAGCCCCAGCACTAGGACGAGACTGGCGATCAGCGATAGTACAGGCAAACGCATCATTATGGCAAGACAACACATGGCACCAACGTGAGCGGGCTGAGCCGGGTGGGTATGGAGACCAATCTGGTGACGAGCAAGATTAGAAGCAGTGTTACTGGTAGAGATGGTCAGCAATTCGCTCACCAGTCGGACTCTCTGATCAGCCTGGTGAAGAACTCCGATAAATCTCCATGTAGGAAATCCAATTCATCCAGGGCGGCCTCAGCCGCAGTCCGCGTGGCCTCGTCTCTGGCGCGGCAGTAGTGTTCCAGGATCTGTCGGGCCTTGTCACCCCCGATCTGTCCCAAGGCCCACAGGGCTGCTTCCTGCACCTCGGAGTCGGCATCATCGGCTAATTCCTCCAGTTCGGGCACGGCCTCGGGAAGTTGCAATTCACCGCAGGCCAGAACGGCTTCGTAGCGTAGTTCGGGACTAGGGCTGAAGAGTTCCTGCCGCACCTGACTCGCCCAGCAAGCATCGGCGCTGCGCCCCATGGCGAAGACGGCGCTGATGCGCACCCTCTCCTCCGGCGCGGCGTAGGCCTCGCGGATCAACTCTGCCACGGTCTCATTGCCAGCGTAGGCCAGCGACTCCAGTGCTCGTCGCCGCACTTCCACGTGCTCTTCTGTATCCTGACAGGTAGCCAATAGTGCCTCATAGACCAGGGCATGTGGATCGGGACGGATCCTCTCGAGTTCGCCCAGCAGGATGAACCGGCCCAGCGACATGGCCGCAGCCGCTCGCACGGTGGTGGTCTCGTCTTCCCGCAGACAGGCCACCAGGAACGGGATCAGGCGCACATCTTCATCCTCCCACAACCCTTCGATCGCTGCTGCGCGTATCTCAGCATCCCCGTCTTCCAACCCCAGGCGGAAGACCGCGCTGAAGTCCACCTCGAAATCTGCCTCAGCCAGTTCCACCAGCCATGTGACCAGCCGCTGCCGCAACTCGACGGGCAGGCATGGCCACACTTCACGCACGCGCGCCACGTCCTCAGCCCCCAGGTTCGAAAGATGGTATAGCGACGCCTGGGCTGGCATTTCGGCGCTTTCGTACAACTCGTCAAGAAGAGCGTCGAGTGGATGCTTCATCTCACTTCAGCCGCGACCAGGGAATGATTGGATTGATGAAGTCCTGAAGCATCACCCAAGCCATCAGGCTGGCCAGGATCACCAGGCCCACGAAGTGAACCATTGCTTCACGTTCAGGCGAGAGGCGGCGTCCCCGCACAGCCTCGATGAGCACGAAGAGAATGCGCCCGCCGTCGAGAGCGGGCAGGGGCAGCAGATTGGTCAGACCCAGGGCCAGGCTGATGAGCGACGCAGTCTGCAGCACAGGGAAAGCCAGGCCCCACTTGATGCTCTGTTGAAGGGTAAAGGCCAGCAATTCGCTGATGCCGACCATGCTGGCTGGGCGTGCCTCTTGCGGGGTCACATCGCCCTGGGCGAGACGGGCTGGAAGTTGCACGGTTGCCACGATGGCGGTGGTGATGTCGTTGATGCCGACGCTCAGTGCTTTGGGAAGAGAGTAGCGCCGCAACGCGCTCCGGTCGGGCCAGGGGGTCATCCAGATGCCCAGGAAGCCATAGCCCTCGGGAGTGCGCCGTGGCGTCGCCGTCAGAGTTAGCGTCTCCCCTCCACGTAGAATGTTGAGTTCGATGGCTTGTTCTGGCACGGCGCGTATGATGCGCTGCAAATGCTCCTGGCCTTCCTCGATGTGCTCTCCACCGGCGACCAGGATAATGTCATGGGGCTGTAGTCCTGCTTCTTCGGCGGCGCTTCCTGGTTCCACATCGGTGACCTCGACCACCCATTTCTCTGGATAGCCAGCGGTGTAGGCGCCGACGAGCAGCACTAACGCGACGATGAGATTGAGCACTGGCCCCGCGGCCAGCACCGCCACACGCCAGCGTTTGGATTGGGCCGCCAGGCTGCGTGGATCGGAGGGATCATCCTCGCCAGTCATTTTCACAAACGCACCCATTGGCAACAGGTTGAGGCTGTACAGAGTGCCTGGCTCCAGGGTGATCAACTCGCCGCGTATGTGCACGCCCTCATCCACGCGCTCACGCTTGAGCGTCAGGTCATCCACAGTCGGGTCGAGCACCGTCAGGCGGCGCAGGAAGTAAGTGCCATCATCACGTCGCAGGGTGATGGCGTCCACCCAGGCCCCCACCTCTAGCCCAGAAGACAGCCGGAAGCCCACCGGGATGATCACACGCGTGCTGCCGATCTTCATGTAGCCCCGGCCGCGCCACAATTTCAGCAGGCGGGGCGGAAATCCGAACCCAAACTCCTCGACCCGGACTCCCGCCAACTTGGCGAAGATGAAGTGGCCCAGTTCGTGAATCAGAATGATAGGCCCCAATACGACGGCCAGTGTGCCAATCAGCCAGAAGATAACGTTAATCCAATCCATTTTTCTTGCCCTTCTTCTTGCTCCCAGTCAGAAGCGGGCGCTTGCAACGCCCGCCTCGCTTTCACTGAGCCTATTCCTAGCAGGCGAATCTTTCTGCTCATATTATACCCTTAGCGGCCTAAACCTGCAACATCAGTCTCTCCTGGCCCTTCTTCTTTCCCCCCAGATTTGGGCGGAAGAGGGAAACTCTTGAGGAAAGCCAGCGCCCTTTCAAGGACTTCTTGCGGCGTTAACTTGTCGGTGTTGATGTAGAAATCCGCGTGTTGCCGGGCGTGACACAGCCGCCGTGCCAGTTCGTCCCACCAGTCTGGTCCGACGTCGGTGGGCCGGCGCTGGCAGGCCACCTCCCAGGAGACGTCCAGATAGACGAGCAGGTCGGGTTGGGTGATGCGTTGCCACATTGTGGGCACGTAGGAGTGCTCCTGCGCCACCTCGCGGGCGTTGTACCCCCGTGCCCGCAGCGTCTGCACAAGCAGCGATTTGCCTGAGGCGCACGGGCCAACCACGGCGATCAGTGGGCGTTTCTCTTGTTCGGCCTGTTTCACTGGTCTGCAGACTTCTCTCTCGAGAGCATGTGTGCCAGCCGCGAGCGGCGACGCGGGCTGCTGGTCTCTCGTCAGGTGGGACCGGGTTGCTCACCGCTCATCCCGTGCAGGCGGGCCAGCGATTCCAGCGAGGCGAAGACCACCAAGCAATCGCCAGCGCAGAGCATGACATTGGGAATGGGGTGCAGATCGGTGCCATCCGATCCCTTATGCATGATGATCGTCAGGTCGAGTTCCCTCTCCACCTGGCCAATAGTGCATCCCTCCAGCGCCGAACCTGTTCGTATCGTCACCCGCGCCATGTTCATCAATACATCGTCCACGTAGAATGAGTAGTCAATCTGGGCCCGTGTGGCAGCAGCGGCGAAGATAGGGGCGGCCAGCGCTGAGGTGCTGAAGGCGGTATGGATGCCGAACCCACGTTTCACCCTCTCTGCCAGTTGCGCGTCGAACATGCGCAGCACCACCTTGATGCCTGGATTGAGTTCCCTGGCGTCGAGCGCGATGTCCAGGTTTGTCAAGTCGTCCTGGGTGCAGACGACGATGGCGGATGCCTCTTGTGCGCGGGCCTTTTCCAGCATCTCCCGCTGCCGGGCGTCGCCCAGCAACACCGGCACGTTCATCTGGCGTATTTCTTCTAGGAACGGGCCGGCGGCGTTGTGTTCGATGCCGATGATGTCTTCTCCCAGGCGGAGTAACTCTTTCACAACCCGGTAGCCGACCTTTCCCAGGCCGCAGACGACGATATGGTCACGGTAGGTTGAAGCGATAGCCACTTGCCAGGCCTCCTTTCGCTCGCGACGGTTGAACAGCGCCACGCCGAAGCGCAGGACACTGTTGGCGACAACAGCCAGTCCGATGGGGGGAACGGCGAAGAACAGGATTTGCAGTCCCGGCACTGTGGGAAACGGGAGGGTAATCTCCGCGAGGATGAGCATGAAGGTAGCGTGCAGTGCTTCAGCCCAACCGAGGCGCTGTCCAGTGTCGGGGTAGAGGTAGAAGAAGTGCAAGGACAAGGTGCCTACGCAGAGGAGTGTGACGAAGGCGAGCAAAGAGACGCGAAATTGACGTACCAGCACCCGAGTGTCACGCCACAGGGCTCTCAGGTACCGGCGGAAGTTACGGGACCGCATCGTGCACCTCACAAAGGGAGCCTAAGTGCCAGGCGGCGCACGCCATCGCCCACGCGGTCCAGGACGCACAGCACAAGCACGCTGATGTCGTCGTGGGGCCGCCCCTCGTCCAGCGCCAGCGCCCGTTCAAGCAGGCTATCGGCCAACTGCTTGGCGCTTGCGTTGCCCTCGGCTGTCAGTTCGCGCACCGCCGCCGGGACGTCGAAGACGAGGCTTGAGCGCGCTCCGGCCATCTCCAGGCCGTCCGTGTAGACCACCACCACGGTCCCTGCGTCCAGCGGCAACTCGGTGATCTGCGGCTTGGTGCCACGTTGCATGCCGACCGGTCCCGATGGTTCGTCGAGCAGCCGTAACCCGCCGGCGGAGGTGATGACGATGATAGGACAGTGGCTGTTGCGCGAAAGCACCAGTGTGCTGGAAGCCAGGTCCACCGAGAGGATGTTAAGCGTGGCCGAGACCTTGCCGCCTTTGTAAGTGTAAAGATAATCGTGGGCCGCGCGGGCTGCCGCCCCATCGCGTACTCCCTCTGCCAGTTCGGTGACTGCCTTGCGGGCCACGAGGTTGCTGATGGCTTTGGCTGCCCGCCCTGAACGCTGACCGTCTACCAGCACGAAGGAAAAGCCGCCGTGAGGGCGTTCGATCATTTCCAGCGTGTCCCCGCTCTCGCTGGTGGCCCATTTGCCCACCTTGGCAACAGCAACCTTGATTTCCATTTGACAGGTTAGATCAGGAGTATCAGGACGGTGTGAGCGTGCGGCTGATGGCGGTCAGCACAACCTGCATCCCTACTCCGGGTGCGATTTCGATGCGGGCGCGGTTTTCCTCGGTGTTGAAGTACGTCAGTTTGCCAATGATCCCGCCGACGGTCATGACCTCGTCGCCCACGTGCAGTTTGGCCATCTGCTTCTGCCGCCGCCGCCGGGCCTGCCACTGCGGCAAGAACATGGGCACGCTTAGCAGGACGAGGCCAACGATCAGGATGACGATTTGTTTAGTTTCCACGCTTACGCTCCTATTGATGGCTTTGGTGCTCTCCCGACATCCGGTAGTCCCTTTGCGGAGGGTTGGCGGACATGAGTAGGGTTCCGGCCCTGAGTTGGTAAACTATCCAGTGTCTCAGGCATATTATACTCGTGTTGGATGTGTGGGCAAGGTTTGAATTATTTCCGTGGTGTGTTATAATCTCCAAGGTGGCAACTCTCCCCTACATGGGAGAAAGGGGAACAATATGAATCTAACCTTCCTTACACCTGAAATCTGGGAATACCCCCTCATGGCATTCTACGTGCTGATGACGTTTACGCTTCTCGTCTATGCCCGGCGCGATTTCAAAGGATTAGGCTGGCGTCGTCTTCTTCTGCTTCTGGGTCTGCTGGTGGCTCCCTTGTTGGCGGCTTTGTGGGTGATACCTTTCTCTCCACCCAACCTGTTACCACCTCCCAACGTTCCCGCCCAACCCGCTCAACCATTTGCGTCGCTGCTGGCGCTGCCGGTCGTTGTCGCTGGGGCCTGGTTGGGCGCAGGGCCAGCGTTGCTGGTGGGATTGGTCGGCGGAATCTTGCGTGCCGGGATGACGACCGGCGGTATCACTGATCCTTTTCATTTTGCTTTCTTTGGTTTTCTGATCGGGTTCTTTCTGCGCCAGGACTATCGAGGCCGCCTGCCGCTCGTCGTGCGCCAGCCCCTCGTCGCAGGACCTCTAGCGTCTCTCTTCGCATCATCGTCGCTATTGCTATCGGTGTTTGCCCATGCGGCCGATTCGGGGATGGCTGGGCTCGATTACGCATGGACGTTGACGTGGGCCCATCTTGGCCCTATGTTGCTGGAAAGCCTTGTGGCGGCAATCATCGTCCAGGTGGTCTATCTGCTCTTCCCCCATCTCCGCCCCATCCGCGTGGCGCACCAATCCCCCCCCTACAGCCGCACCCTGAGTCGCAGGCTGCTTTTCCTGTTCGTGCCCCTGATATTGATCATGACCTTTGTGCTGGTCTATGCCGTGACGGTAACGACTCTGCGGGTAGCGACTTCGGACGCGGTGGACGAGATGGCGCGGGATGCCAATGGCGCCGTTGAGGATGTCCCTTACTTTATCCACACCGGGCAGGGGCTGCTAGCGGAGTTCGCTAACGATGAGGTGCTGTGGCACGGCGATCCGACCGCGCTGGAGGACTGTCTGCGCAGCGACTTGCGAGCAGTGGCGTTCTTCGACCAGTTGGTGTTATTTGGCTTGACCGGACAGCGGCTGGCGATGTATCCCCCAGCGCCGACTGGTGACCCGGACCTGACGTCACAAGAAAAGGTACTTTTACAGCATGTACTTGATAGCGGCGCAACGCAGATCAGCACCGCGCATCGCTCACGGAGGGAAGAGGTCATCCTTTCATTCCTGGCACCAATGGAGGACGAGGTAACCGGCGAGCGCTTCGGGGCGTTGCTGGGACGCACTCGACTTGACGTCAATCCGGTGATGAGTCGGGCACTGGCGGGTCTACAGTGGACCCGTGATCGTGGTGAGGGATTTGTGGTGGATTCAGAAGGGCATATCGTTGCCCATTCCGATCCTGGTATGCTTCTCGCTGAGTGGCACATAGATGAGGACCGTCCCCGCATTCGCACTGTGCTGCGGGGTCGGGTCTATGAAAGTCGTAATCCCAGGGACAACACACGCCAGTTGGTCTACTACCTGCCTGTGGAAGGGTACCCGTGGGCGGTCGTGATTTGTCTCCCCTACGATGTCGTGCTGGAGCAGGCCACACAGATTGCGACACCTCTGCTTCTTCTCCAGGTTCTGCTGGGGGGTGGGTTGGTGATCGTCATCCCGTTGTTCACCAGGTGGCTGACCCGGCCGCTCACGCAGTTGGCCACTGCAGCCGACCGCATCGCTGAGGGTGATCTTACACAGCCGGTGCGGGTGCCTGGCGACGACGAGGTGGCTCGGGTAGGAGATGCATTTGAGGGTATGCGTGTGCGGTTAAAAGGTCGTCTGGAAGACCTTTCCTTGCTGCTCCAGATCAGCCAGGCGGTTTCGGCGACGCTGGAGTTGCCCAAGGGGATGCCGTTCATCCTCGAAGGAGCGCTTCAGGCAACCAATGCCCAGGTAGCTCGCATTGTCCTCCTTTCGGCTGGCGGTGACCCGCAGATGGTGATGGCGCGGGGAGAACCACGCGAGGGGTGGGGAGCACTCGACCGCGCACTCGCTACCGCGGCCAGGGACATGGAGTCACCCCTGGTCGTGGAAAATCTGGCCCGGGCCAGGACTCTGGCCGAGCCTGAGGTGCTAGAAGGGCCAATCAAGGCCGCCGTCGCACTGCCCGTACGCACCAAAGACCAGGTGCCGGCTGTGATGTGGGTGGGGTATGGGACGGTACGCCAGTTCGACGCCTCAGAGATTGACCTGCTCTCCACACTGGCCAGCCAGACGGCTGTGCTGGTGGAGAATGCCCGTCTGTTCCAGGCTGCAGAGGGCGGGCGACGGCGTCTGGCGGCAATTCTCACCAGCACTACCGACGCTGTTCTGGTCACTGATCGTGATGACCGCATCCTGTTGGTTAACCCGGCCGCTGAACAGGCCTTTGACATCACAGCCGACACAGTCGTAGGTCAGAAGGTCAATGAGGCTGAATTGGCCCCCGCGTTGGCACGGGTCTTTGAGGAGCCATTGCCTCCCAGCGAGGCATTGACTGAGGAGGTTCCTCTGCCCGATGGCCGGACATTGTACGCCAGCGTTTCGACCATCTTGAGTGCCGATGGCGAACGGATCGGCCGCGTAGTCGTGATGCGTGACGTCACGTACTTCAAGGAACTGGACGAGTTGAAGTCGGAGTTTGTGGCGACGGTCTCGCACGACTTGCGCGCGCCACTGACGTTTATGCGCGGCTATGCGACCATGCTTCCAATGGTGAACGAACTCAGCGATAAGCAGCGCGAGTACGTCGAGAAGATCCTGCACGGCGTTGGGCAGATGAGTGAACTGATTGACGATTTGCTCGACTTGGGGCGCATCGAGGCTGGCGTGGGACTGGAGCGCAAGCCTTGCCATCTGGGAGCAATCCTGGTTGAAGCGGTGGACGGCATGCGAGCCCGGGCGACTGCTAAAGGGCTCACCCTGCGGCTGGAGCCGGCTGAAGGCGCGGCAGTGGTCGCAGGTGATGCGGCGTTGCTGCGCCAGGCGATCACCAATCTGGTAGATAACGCGATCAAGTATACCCTCAGTGGCGGCGTCGTGACGGTGGGGTTATCAGTGCGCGACGAGCAGGCGGTGATCCGCGTCGCCGACACGGGCATTGGCATTGCCCCGGACGACCACGTGCGCCTGTTTGAGAAATTCTACCGCGTCAAGCGGCGCGACACGATTGGCATACAGGGAACCGGCCTGGGGCTAGCGATCGTCAGGTCCATCGTCGAGCGGCACGGCGGAAAGGTGTGGGTAGATAGCGAACTGGACCAGGGGAGCACGTTCTACATCAGTTTGCCCCTGGGTAAGGTAGGACCGTCGGAGGCGGATGTTCCGCAATAGACGACGAGGTGCTACATGGTGTTGCGAATTGGAATAGTAGGCTTGGCCAATGTGGGCAAGTCTACTCTCTTTAACGCCCTCACGCGGGCTGGGGCTGCTGTGGCTGTCTATCCTTTTACAACGATTGAGCCCAATCGGGGCGTGGTGGCGGTTCCCGATCCGCGGCTGGAGGTACTGGCGGGGATAGTCGAGCCAGAGCGGGTCACCCCGGCGACGGTTGAGTTTGTGGACATCGCGGGTCTGGTGCGAGGTGCCCACCGGGGCGAAGGGCTGGGTAACCAATTCCTGGGCCACATCCGCACCGTGGATGCCATCGCCCTGGTCTGCCGCTGCTTTTCCAACCCCGATGTGGCTCACGTAGAGGGAACGATAGACCCACTGCGCGACCTGGATGTGCTTGATCTAGAGCTGATCCTGGCCGATTTGGAGGTGACAGAGCGGCGGTTGGATAAGGTGCGTTCGGCGGCTAAGGCCAGGCCGCGCGACTACGCCGCAGAGTTGGAGGCGCTGGAAGGGTTGTGCGCGTGCCTGCAGGCTGGAGAGCGACCCACTGCCTGGGCAGCAAGCGGGATGGCTGAGCGGGCGTTAGCGCGGGAGATGTGCCTGCTTACCTCCAAGAAGCGCGTCTACGTGGCCAACGTCAGCGAGGAGGATCTACCCGATGGTGGCCCGCTGGCCGAAGAGGTTGCTCGCGTGGCGAAGGAGGAAGAGGCCCTCTGTGCCGTCCTCTGTGCTCAACTGGAGGCTGACCTGAGCGAATGGCCTCCTGACGAGGCCGCTGCTTACCGCACAGAGGTGGGACTGGAGCGTTCCGGGTTAGAGGTGCTGGCCCAGGCGGGCTATGCGGTGCTTGATCTGATCACCTTCTTCACCATCGCAGGTGGGCTAGAGGTACGAGCCTGGGCCATCCAGCGCGGCACCAAAGCGCATCAGGCGGCCGGCAAAGTCCACAGCCAGATGGAGCGCGGTTTCATCCGTGCCGAAGTGGTGGGTTTCGAGCAGTTGATGGGGGTGGGGAACTGGCACGCGGCGCGGGAGCGAGGAATCTTGCGCATTGAGGGCCGCGATTACCAGGTCCAGGACGGGGATGTATGTCTGTTCCGCTTCAGCGCGTGAGGGCGTAGAGGGCGGAGGCGCGCCACTAGCCATTCACCTGTCAGTAACCAGGTCTACCACCTCGTAGATGCGGGTAAGGGCCTGTCGCCCCCTGACGCGTATGGCTGGCAGGGGGTTTACCTGCACCCGATCTCGCACCATCTCCCATGTCATGTGAGAGATGAGGATCTGCCCCGGCTGAGCGCTCTCCTGCAACCGCTTGGCCAGGTTGACCGTGTCCCCAATGGCTGTGTACTCCATCCGGTCCTCAGTTCCCACATTACCCACCACGGCCACTCCCGTGCAGACACCTATGTTCAGGAAGAGCCGCTCCTCCGGGACGACGTGGTGATGGTAGGATTCCACCGCTTCCTTCAGCGTCCAGGCCGTCCGCACCGCTCGCCAGGCGTGCTCTTCTTCCTCCAGAAGCGGTGTGTTGAAGAGGGCCATCACCGCATCCCCCACGTACTTGTCTACGATGCCCCGGTTGAAGCGGATCGCTGCCTCGGCCAGGGAGAGATAATTGTTGAGCACCTCCATGACTCGCTCGGGTGGGTTGACCTCACTGAACCCAGTGAAGCCCTGGATGTCAGCAAAGAGGGAAGTGATAACTCGCCGCTCCCCGCGCAGCCCCAGTTCAGCCAGGTCGTGGGGGAGCCGGTCCACCAGCCCAGACGGCAGATAGCGGCGGACCAGGGCCCGCTCCCGCTCGTATCGCCGCTTTTCCGTCACGTCGTCCACCACAATCGCTACCCCCAGAGTCTCCCCCCCGCTTCCTTGAAGCGTGGAGATGCTCACGTTCAGGTGGAGTTGTTCTCCATGTGGAAGGTAGGGGCAGATCTCCTGATCAACGTAGGTTCTGCGGTGCTGGCGCACGTCCTTGACGAGGGCAGGGAGAGAAGTGCTGCGTAGGAAACCAAGCACCTGGTGGTAGGGATGGTTCACCGCCTGCCGGGCCGGGATGCGCAGGATCATCTCGGCGGCCCGGTTGAAGGCAGTGATGACATCGTGAGTGTCGGTGGTGATGACGCCGCTGGTGATGCTGGCGAAGATACTGTCCATATAGTGTTTCATCGTGGCGATCTCGTCCCGCTGCTGCCTCACGTTGTCGAAGAGGCGGGCATTCTCCAGGGCGATGGCTGCCTGCCAGGCCAGGGCAGATAGCAGCTTCTCGTCACCGGCCGTGAAGATCGCTCCCTCGGCTTTGCTGGCCAGGAGGATGACCCCCAGTCGCCGTTCGGAGGTGAGCAGTGGGACGGCCAAGAGCGACATCTGCTGCTCTCCATTAGGGAAAAGGTCGAAGTCGTTGACGATCTGAGGTTTCCCTGTGCGGGCCACCGCCTCCGCCAGCGTGTGTCCTTCCACCATCGCTGTCTCCAGTTCCTCTATCAGCCCGGTGCTGGCAGCGGTGACCAGTTCCCCTGCCTCGTCGTAGAGCAGGATTGCACCCTGATGGGCCTGGATGATCTGGCTTGCCTCGGTCAGCACCCGCTGGAGGAGCTCGTTCACGTCCAGACAGGTAGCCAGTGTCTCTCCCAGGTTGTAGAGCAGGTTGATCTCCCGGTAGCGGTCCAGTGCCTCGCGGGCGATGGCCCGTCTCTCCAGAGCGACCCCGGCCAGGGACTCCAGGGCGCGTCTCAATGCGGTCAGTGCGGCTTGCGTCCGGGCTGGCGGGGGCAGCGGGCCGGCGGCCAGGATCAGCCCCACCTGCTGCGCCTCCACGCAGATGGGCGTTGCCGCTCCCTGGGAGGTGATCGCGACCTCTGCCGCTTCTGGTGCGGCCTTCCAGAGGGCGTGGGCGACCTGCGGCGGGAAAGGTTGGTGGCTTCCCAGGAGATGGTCAGCCTCGTCGCTCACGGCCAGGGAAACCTCTGGCCCAAACAGCGGCGCGAAGTCCCTCAGGAGCGTTATGATCTGCTCAGGATGGAGAAGTTTCTTCAGACGAGGTTTTCTTTCCACGTTCATTTCACCTTTGGTCCAGCCCTTTTGGTTCAGTAAACTGGCTTCTCCGCCTGGATGCTTCGGGATTGCCCTGCACGCACTGTAGGTCTCGCCCCCCTTGTGCCCGTGCCCCCGTAGGGTGCTGATGAAGTGACCTCCCCCGCGATGGAATGCCCGACTTCATCCGGGACTTCTGTCCGGAAAGGCACGGCAGGCAGGGCGAAGGAGAAGGTGCTGCCTTTGTCCGGCTCGCTCTTCACCCAGATGTGACCTCCGTGGTGCTTGATGATCCCTTTGCAGATGGAGAGTCCCAGCCCTGTCCCTGGCGGCTTCCCCGTCAGCGTGTCGCCCACCTGGGTGAACTTCTCGAAGATGCGGGGAATCTCCTCAGCCGGGATACCGATGCCGGTGTCGGTGATGCTCACCACCACCCACTCCCCCGGGGAGAGGGTTTCAGGTTTCAGGTTCAGGGTTTCAGGTTGGATAGTCCCGTCCCTTGAAACCCGGAGCCTGCAACCTGAAACCCGGATCTGGCCCTGCTCGGTGAACTTGATGGCGTTGGAGAGCAGGTTGGTCGTCACCTGGACGAGCCGGTCCAGGTGACCCCAGACTGGAGGCAGACCATCGGGGGGCAAGTGGACCCGGATGGACAGGTCCTTCTCCTCGGCCAGGGCGGTGGTGGCGATGACAGCACTCTGGATCACCTCCGCCAAGTCAGTGCTGTCCATGGGCCACTCTATTCGGCCCGCTTCTATCTTGGCGATATCCAGCACATCGTTAACGATCCGGGTGAGGCGCAGACTCTGGTTCTCGATGATAGCCAGACTGTCCAGGATGCGGTCGGCGACCTGGTGGGCTTTCCCAGCGGCGTCCACGTGGGGGACGATCCAGCGGCGGAAATCCTGCTGGACCAGACTGGCGAAGCCCAGGACGGCGGTGAGGGGGGAGCGCAGCTCGTGGGAAACGGAGGAGATGAAGTTGGTCTTCATGCGGTCCACCTCAACCTCGTGAGTGATATCCCGCAGGACGGTGACGACGCCCGCAATCTGCTTCCCTCTCTCTGGCTCCAGGATCATCGGTGGGAGGCGCAGGGCAGTGGCTGAGGTCTTTAGCACCCGACCATCAGGCAGTTCCAGGTTCTCGGTGAAGACCTGGCCCGGCGCTTGCAGGGCCTGGCCGACGAGAGGTTGCAGGCCGGCCGCAGGAAAGGACTCCGCCAGCAGGCGGTCACGCAGCGAGCGAGCAGATGGCAGGCCAGCCATTTCCCGGAAGGCCGGGTTGCTCAGGATGATGCGCCCGGTGGGATCGGTGACCACCAGTCCATCAGCGATGTTGTTGAGGATGGCATCCAGTTTGCTCGACTCCTCGGCCAGCTCCTGGCTCTTGCGAGCCAGGGCACGTCTCTGCTGCTGGATGTCTTGCAGGAGCCGGGCATTGGCCACGGCCACTGCCGCCTGGCTGGCTACCGTCTGGCAGATCTCCATTTCCTCATCCGAAAAGGTCCGCTGCTGCCCCAGAGAGGCCAGAAGCAGGATGCCGATCATTTCACGTCGGGCCACCAGGGGCACCAGGAGCAACGAGCGGGCCTTCAATGAGGAGATCTGCTCCTGAAAAGGCTCCAGGAGTGGGTGGTTGGCAGCATCTTCGACCGCGTAGGGGATGCCCAGTTCCAGCACTCGCCAGGCCGAGGTCAAGCGAGAGAGCGACAAACGAAGATCGGCAAGTTGACGGGTGGGATGCTCAGCGATGATCAGACCGTGTTTTCTGTCCCGCTCCAAGATGAGCACACTGCCGTAGTCCACACCGCTAAGCTCCACCAAGTGCTGGACGGTCATGTTCAGGATCTCGTGGGCGTCCAGTGAGGAGGTCAGAACAGTAGAGATACGGTTGAGCTGATGCTCCTGCTGCAGTGTCTTCTGCTGAGCCTGCATCTGTGCCTGGATTTCGTTGAAAGCCTGCACCAAGTCCCCTATTTCATCCAGGGATAGGACCTGGAGTTGCTCCCCCACCTCCTTCCGCCGGGCGACTTCTAGCAGGCAACGAGTGATCTGGCGCAGTTCGCCAGCAATGTCAGTGGTCACGGAGAGAGCGGAGAGAAGAGTGAGGACCAGGATGATCAGGCCACACCCCAGGAGAATGAAGAGGGTGCGGCGGACGAGGGGTTCGGATTCGGCGCGAAAGCGATAGGCCACCCCTAACTGCCAGTCACGCCCTGGGCGCTCCAGGGGCAAGCGCAGCGTCGTCTCTTGTTCCCCCGGATCCAGCGGGGAAAGAGCAGACGGGCGAGTGATGTAGTGCCCCTGTCCGTCCACAATGAAGGCCTGACCGTGATCGGGCAGCGCAACCACTTCCACGTAGTGGATCAACGCCTCGTCGTCCAGGAGGGGGGCAATTTCCTGAACCACGCCCTCAGCCCATCGCTGATGACCATCGAGCGCCGACGCCTGGGCAGCCTGGTGGACCAGGTTGAAGGCCAGGACACTCGGGAAGTAGTAGGCGACGAAGTTCAGAGCCAGGATGGCGATAAGCAGGCGAATGCGAATGTCGAAGCGACGCCCCTCATGGGTTGATGAGGGAGGAATGTCGAGGGAGTGGAGCAGGCTGGCGGTGGTCGCGAGGACCGGTTGCAGCTGCCGGCGGGTTATGAGAGTCAGCACGAGCGCCGCGCTGGTGGCGATGGCGATGATGAGAAGCGCTTCAGAGAAGTGAGGCGCGAACTCGTAGCCAGGGATAAAGAGCAGGCCGACCAGATTGCTGAGAAAGGTCATCAGGACAGTCACCCCCAGCAGGGTGACGAAGAGGTAGGCTGGCGCATTGAAGGCGACCCGGCGGGCATGGCGAACCACCTCCGGCGGCGGCTCTTTCTCCCGGCACAGGAGACGGCCCAATCGGGCGACGGGGGCCAGATATCGGTAGACCAGCCCCATGAGCACCGCCGTCAACAGGGGAGTGAATAAGAGGTGGTTCAGGCGGGACTGGCCTGCTGCCTGAGGGGCAAAACTGACGATGAGCAGAGAGATCAGGGTGAAGATCGGCAGAAGGATGAGAATAGCCGTCAGCAAGGCCAACAGGATATTACGGCGAATGGGGGGAAAGGACCGCTCCATCGTCACGCACTATACCTTCATGCACTACACTCTGACGCCTAGCACATCGGCTGCGCGCTCAATGACATAGTCGGGATCGAAGGGCTTGGTGATGTACTCGTTGGCCCCCACCTCAATACCGCGTAGCCGATCCGCTTCCTGGCCCTTGGCAGTAAGCATGATGACGTGGGTGCTGGAGAGGTCAGGGTCGCTCTTGATGCGCTGGCATATCTCGTGGCCTGAGAGGCCAGGCATCATCACATCTAGGATAACCAGGTCGGGCCGCTCAGCCTGGACAATATCCCAGGCTTTCAGGCCATCGCCCGCCGACAGTAACTCAACACCGGCATCCTCGAAGTCCTCCAGCGTCTGCTCCAGCAGTATTCGGATGTTAATCTCGTCGTCCACGATGAGAATCTTCTTGGGCATGATCTTTGCTCCCTGGACAAATTCGCAAGAATCGGTATTCTGGCTGGAACAGCGCACGGAGGGTCTTGACCTGGCGGTAGCATGTGGTCACAGTAGAGTATACACCAGCCGGGGAAAGGGTGCAAGTCACCGTGAACGCCGCACTTAAGGATTCAGCCCGTCGGGCTGTGCGTTCCATCCACATCGAGGTGTTCGAGGCAGGAGGCGAAAGCGGGCTGCCATCCTATGCTCAAGCCGGGTCCGTGCCCCGGCGGCCCACCAGCGCGGGCCGCGGATCTGTTCGGGCATAAGTTGACAGTTTCCCTTCTTCCGGCTACAATACCGCCCAACCTAGAGGACGAGAGGAACCTATGAAAGAAATGACCAGCGCCGAAGTGCGTCAGAGTTTTCTCGATTTCTTCGCTGCCCGGAGCCATACCATCGTGCCCAGCGCCAGCCTGGTACCGGTGGACGATCCTACCCTACTGTTCACTAACGCCGGGATGAACCAGTTCAAGGATGTCTTTCTGGGACCGGGGACCCGGCCCTACACCCGCGTTGCCGACACACAGAAGGTTATGCGCGTCTCCGGTAAGCACAACGACCTCGAGGAGGTGGGGCGCGACACCTACCACCACACCTTCTTTGAAATGCTGGGTAACTGGTCCTTTGGCGACTACTACAAGAAAGAGGCCATCGCCTGGGCCTGGGAACTCCTGACCGAGGTCTGGGGGTTGCCGAAGGGGCGGCTGTGGGCCACCGTCTTCAAGGACGAATTGGGCGAACTGGAGACCGATGAGGAGGCGGCCGGCTTCTGGCGGTCGGAGACGGACATCTCTCCCGATCACATTCTGTACTTTGGCCACAAAGACAACTTCTGGGAGATGGCCGACACCGGTCCCTGCGGGCCATGCAGCGAGATTCACCTCGACCGTGGCCCGGAGTTCTGCGACAAACAGGGGGTGCCTGGTCACGTCTGCCAGGTCAACGGCGACTGCGGTCGCTTCTTCGAACTGTGGAACCTGGTCTTCATTCAGTACAACAAGGATGCCAATGGTGTCTTACACCCGCTGCCGGCCAAGCACGTAGACACCGGCGCGGGGTTCGAGCGGCTGGTCGCTGTGCTCCAGGATGTCAACTCTAACTACGAGACCGATCTGTTTGCGCCCATCATCCGGCGTGCACAGGAGATGATGGGCCACACTGACGCAGAGGTAGAGGAGAACATCGTTGCCTACCGCGTCATCGCTGACCACGGGCGGGCGATCACCTTCCTCATCGGCGACGGCGTCATTCCGGGCAACGAGGGACGCAACTACGTACTGCGTATGATTCTGCGTCGTGCGGCCCGCTTTGGGCGCAAACTTGGCTTCACCCAGCCCTTCCTGGCCGAGATCGCTGAAGCCGTGATCAAGGTCATGGAACCGCACTTTCCCGAACTCGTAAATCGCCGCCAGTTTATCCTCACCACGATTACTCAGGAAGAGGAGCGCTTCCTGCGCACGCTCGACCTGGGTCTGGCGCAGTTGGACGAGTTGTTGGCCGAACTGGAGGCGGAGGGCGAGAAGGTCATGCCTGGCGACGCGGCCTTCCGGCTCTACGATACCTTTGGCCTGCCACTGGAGATCACGCGCGACGTGGCCGAAGAACGAGGCCTGAGCGTGGATGAGGTTGGTTATCAGGCGGCGCTCGAGGAGCAGCGTCAGCGCGCCCGGCGTGTGGGGACATTCGAGGCCCCGGGCGAGGAGACGCTGGTGTGTTATCAGAGGGTGATGGCTGACCTGCAAAAGCGGGGTGTACTGAACGAGGACGGTGTTCAACACGACCCATACTCGACCACCGAACTGGAGACCACAATAGCGGCGATTCTGCACGATGGCGAACCAGTCAAGTCAGCCAAAGAAGGGGATCGGGTGGAAGTAGTGCTGCCAGCGACCTGCTTCTACGTCGAGTCTGGCGGCCAGGTCTCCGACACTGGCTTCATTGCTGCCTACCTCCCCCCACCCCCCCCTGGAGGAGAGGAAAAAGAGGGAGGGAAGGACGAGCCAGTATGGGAGATTGAGGTGCAGGACGTGCGCCGCCCGATCCCTGGCCTGATTGTTCACATCGGTGTGGTCAAGCGAGGACGGCCACAGGTCGGCGATGTCGTCTGGGCCATCGTGGATTTCGAGCGGCGGATGGACATCGCCCGCAATCACACTGTTACCCACCTCTTGCACAGCGAGTTACGCTATGTCCTGGGCGAGCACGTACAACAGGCCGGGTCGCTGGTTGCGCCTGACCGGCTGCGCTTCGACTTCACTCATCCGGCCATGTTGACCCAGGACGAGTTGGATACGGTGACCCGTTCCGTCAACGATGCCATCCTGGTCAATTATCCAGTGGAGGTCACCGAGGAGAGGTATCGCCAGGCTGTGAGTGAGGGGGTGATCGCGCTCTTCGGTGAGAAGTACGGAGACATTGTGCGCGTCGTGCATATCGGGTGGCCGGACAAGCCCTTTAGCCATGAACTCTGCGGCGGCACTCACGTGGATGAGACAGGCGGGATTGGGCTGTTTCACGTCGTCTCCGAGGAAGGGGTGGGAGCGGGGGTGCGTCGCCTTGAGGCGGTGACTGGCCGTGGGGCGGTGGATTTGGTTGAGCGTCAACTGGGCATCCTCCAGCGCACGGCGGCTTACCTGGGCGTCTTACCAGAAGAGGTGGATCGCAAGGCACTGGGGCTGCTGGATGATCTGCAGTCCACTCGCAAGGAGATCGCACGTCTCCAAGAGCAATTGGCACGCCGCGAGTTTGAGACGTTGCTGGAGCAGGTACAATCGGTGACAGGAGTCTCGTTGCTAAGCGCTCGGGTGACCGCGCCCAGTGCAAAGGTGCTGCGCGAGATGACCGACTGGTTCCGCGACCGGCTGGGTTCCGGCGTCGTCGTCCTCGGTATGGTGCTGGGTGAGCGACCTGCCATGGTCGCCGCTGTCACCCCCGACGTGGTGAAGCGCGGCGTGGACGCGAACAGGCTGGTGGACAGTGTGGCTCGCATCATGGGCGGCCGTGGAGGTGGCAAGCCCACCCTGGCCCAGGCGGGTGGCGGTGACCCCAGTCGGCTCGGCGATGCGCTGGATCAGGCCCCCCGTATACTGGAGGAAATGCTGGCGCACTAAATGGCATGGGTTTCGGAACCTGCTCAGTTGTAGAACTGCAACCCCAGGATGATCTTGCCTCTGTCCGGCATCAATTCAGTTGGCTGGACAGAGGCCGCGTTGCCCTTGTCATCCCGTGGGACATGCGCTTTCTGTCCTGTGAGTTGGATTTCGACCTCGTGCGGCGCGAGGCCGAGCGATGGCAGTTGGAGGTCGCCACGATCTCCGCTGATCCTGAGCGACGACGGCTGGCCCGTGGATGTGGATTCCCAGCCTTCGCCAACGTCAAGGAAGCGCAGGAGACAGAGGTGTGGAGCAGTCGCCCCCTGAAGTGTGTGGAGCCACCGCCCCACCACTGGTGGGAAGGGGAGATTGAGCTCCGACCACGACCTGTTCGCCCCCACGCGCCGTGGCTCAATTGGGCCAAACTGGTGATCCGCCTCGGCATTTTTGTGTTGGCTCTTCTGGCCCTCGCCGGAAGCGCCTACATCATCGTCCCCAGCGGCATGGTGACGCTGGTACCGGTTGGCAGGGAGTTCACCACCATTGTGCCGGTCTCGGTGGACTCCGAGGTAGAGCTGGTGGATCACGTCGCCCGCGTTGTTCCGGCGCGGCGGGTCGGCGTCGAGGTGGAAGGCTACGCCGAGGTCGAAACGACTGGCGTTATGGATGTTGCCATGGGCCGGGCGACCGGCGTAGTCCTGTTCACCAATCTGCTGGCACAGGATTACATCGTACCAGCCGGTACTGTTGTGCGTACTTCCTCCACCAGTTACCCCACCCGCTTCCGTACCACCGCAGACGTCGCTGTCCCCGCCAGCGGGCAGGCGACCGTGCCTATCGAAGCGCTGGAGTACGGGACGGGCAACGTGGGGGCTTTCCAGATCAACCGGGTGGAAGGCGTAGCCGCTCCTGCCATGCGGGTGATCAACCTGGAGCCGACCACCGGTGCGGAGCCCAGGGAAACACGCATCGTCACCCAGGCCGACTACGACCGGGGGCGAAAGCAGTTGATGCAGCAGTTGCTCGACCAGGCATACGTGGAAATGGGCGACCTGCTGGAGCCCACCGAGATCCTCCTTCGCCAATCGCTGCACATTGAGGCGGTGCCCAAGGAGGCCTACACGCGCTTCGTCACTGAACAGGCCGACACGGTAGGGCTTAACATGCGGTTGTTGGTAAGTGGACTGGCGGTGGACGTGGACAATGCGGAGGCTGTAGCCTATACCAACCTCTCGCGTCGCCTGCCGCCGGGGTACGTGTTAGTGGACGCCCGCTTTGAATTGGGCGAGGTGGCCGAAGAGGATATCGGCCCGGGCTGGTTCACTTTCTTCATCACTGCTCGCGGCTACGCCGCTGCTGCGCTTGATACGGATGCGGCGGTCGCTCTCGTCCGTGGGCAGCGCGTAGCCGATGCCCGTGAGCGACTGCTGAAGGAATTCCCGCTGGCCGAACCCCCCCGGGTCACAATCTGGCCGAAACAGATGGAGCGGCTGCCGTTGCTTCCGCTGCGCATCAGCGTGCAGGTTGTGCCGCAGGGTCAACAGCAATTAGCCGTTAGCCATTAACGGTTAACGAGGTAGAGTGTGCGCATTCTTGGACTAGACGTGGGAGAGCGGCGCGTGGGGATCGCCATCAGCGACTCCACCGGCACCGTGGCGCGTCCGTTACAGACGCTGGTGCGGGGTTCGCGGGAAGAGGACCTCGCCGCCATTGCGGCCCTCGTGGCCGAACACGACGTTGGATTGGTTGTGGTTGGCCAGCCGCTCAGCCTGGATGGGACGGAGGGGCCGCAAGCACGGCGAGTCGCCCGTTACGCGGAGGCGCTGGCTGCTCATCTGCCCGTCCGGCTTGTCTCGTGGGACGAGCGTTTCACGACGGTAGTGGCAGAAGAGATTCTACGCCAGAGCCGTAAGAAAAGGAAGAGGCGACATGCACGCACCGCGGGCGAGGTGGACGCGATAGCGGCCGCCGTGATCTTGCAGAGTTACCTGGATAGCAGTTAGCGGTTAGCAGTCGGCAGAGGTGGATGGCTGATGAATGACGGCTATCTGCTAATTTTGGAGGAGAGCGATTTTGAAAAACGTGGGCCGGGTGGTCGCCTTTTTCGTGGCACTGATGGCAATCATTGGAGCCGTAGGCAGCGTCGTCTGGTTTGTCACCCATTCCGCATCTGGCAGTGGGGGCATCTCCTTCGGCCTGTGCGGTCCATCCTCACCTGGTGATTTCCTCATCCGTTTCTACCTGGACGCGAATGCGGCTGAGTTGGAGCAGCCGGCCGGGAGCGATACCACTCCAGTCACCTTCGTCGTCGAACCCGGGGAGACGGCGGCGGAGATCTCCGCCCGGTTGAAGCAGGAGGGGTTGATCTCCGATGCCGAGTTGTTCCGCCGCTACATGCAGTACCACGGGCTGGATGCCGGCATCGAGGCCGGGGAGTTCACTTTACGCCAGACAATGACTATTCCCGAGATCGCGCAGGCGTTGCAGCAGGGACAGCGCCAGGAACAGGTCGTCACGATCCAGGAGGGACTGCGGCTGGAGCAGGTCGCCGCTGTGGTAGCGGCCCAGACCAGTATACCACAGGACGAGTTTCTGGCATTGGTGACGACCGGATGGCGAGAATTGGGTTTCACCTTCGACTTCCTGGTGAATCTGCCCCCTACCGCGACGCTCGAGGGTTTCCTCTTCCCCGAGACTTACCGCCTGCCCGAAGACGCCACCACTGGTGATCTCCTGGCTCGTATGCTGGAAACCTTTGACGCGCGCGTGACCCCTGAGATGCGGGCCGCAGCGGCTAGCCATGGGTTGAACGTCTACGAATTGGTCACGCTGGCCTCCATCGTTGAGCGGGAGGCGGTGCTGGACGAGGAACGCCCGGTCATCGCCGGGGTCTATTACAACCGGCTGGAGGCGGGCTGGTTCCTCGGCGCTTGCCCCACCGTGCAGTACGGGCTTGGCGACGCGGACGATTGGTGGCCCTCGCTCCTGCCGGACGACCTGGAGTTCGATTCACCCTATAATACTTACCACAACCTGGGCCTGCCGCCGGGTCCTATCTGCAGTCCAGGCCTGGCCTCGATTCAAGCGAGCGCATATCCGGCCGACACGGATTACTACTTCTTCCTTGTTGACTGCACGAAAAACGATGGCAGCCACCTTTTTGCCGTGACGGAGGAGGAGCACCTCAGCAATTACGAGATGTGTGGCGGTAATTAGCCGTTAGCCGTTAGCAGTTGGCAGTTGGCAGTTAGTGACTGTGAGCAGTGGGGGATGTGAACAAGGGAGCAAGATGCAAAATGCAAGAGGCAAGAGGCAAGAGGCAAGAGGCAGGATTCGGGATACAGGATACAGTTCCGCGCTTCCTGCTCCCGGCTTCCTGCTCCCGGCTCCTTGCTTCCTGCTCCTTGCTTCTTGCTCCTTGCTCCTTGCTTCCTGCTCCCGGCTCCCGGCTAACCGCTTCCTTCCGGGAGCGGTGCGGCCGACGGTGAAGATTGGGCTGGTTGCCCCGTTTGAGGGGCGTTACCGCTACGTCGGCTATGACGTCATCTACGCCGTCAGGATGGCGCTACGGGAGGCCAACGCGGCTGGTGGGGTGGAGGGCTACAGCGTCGAATTGGTTGCCTACGACGATGGAGCCGAGCCCGCGATGGCGGTCGAGCAGGCCCGCAAACTGGCTACTGACTCCGAAGTAGTCGCCACCATCGGCCACTTCCGCGAGGAGACGACCGCTGCTGCCTTGAGCGTCTACGTCGAGGCGGGTATCCCGCTCGTCGCCCCGGTGGTGCTTAACCCGGCGCTTACTTGGGATGAGGTGAATGTCTATCGCTTGGGGCCCCCCGCTGGTGCAGTGGCGAGCGCATTGCTTCATCAGCTCAAGGGATTGGGGCAGTACCAGGCGGCGCTTGTGACCGCGGGTGGCCCACTTGGGGCAGCGTTGCAGCGGGATGCTCAGCAATACCGATTGCAGGTCTGGCCGGTTGTGTCGCCGGAGAACACAGATTGGCTGAGGGAAGTGATGGTGTCTGGCACGGAGGTGGTTTTCTGTGATGCCGACCCGGTGACGGCGGGTGAGGTCGCCACGGCGCTGCGCGGGGCTGGCTGGGAGGGGGACTTCCTGGGCGGGCCAGAGTTGGCCGCGCCCGACTTCGTCGCCGTGGCAGGTGAGGCCGCCGAGGGGGCAGTCTTTGCCACGCCGTGGCTCTTCCCGGCGGAGGTTTCAGGCGGTGCGGATTTTGTGGTTGACTACCGTGCTGTCTCCAACGGCATGTCGCCTGGCCCGCTGGCCCTCCCGGCCTATGAGGCCACCTGGGTGCTGCTGGAGGCGCTGGAACGGGACATCACCGCGCACGGGGTGCCGACGCGGGAGGGAGTCGCGGCGGCGCTTCCCGCCACCGGGCGTGACGGGCTGCTCGGCCACATCGCGTTTGACGCCGGCCACAGTTGGGGCGATGCGCCGCTGCACTGGTATCGCGTTGGGGCGGAGGGCGTGCCCGTGCCTGTGTTGGCCCACTCATCTCCCGCACAAACGAACGCCGCCCCGCTTTCTCCACCATGATCGGTGCCGGTGGGCGCCGTTGGCGTGGCGTGGTCGCGGGCTTGCCTTGCAATATCCGCTCCTGCTCTGGGCATGTCTTGCCTCAAAGTTGAAAGCGATCAAGAAAAGCGCATCATTCTAAAAACCTCTGGCCTAGGCCACTTCCTGCGCGGGACGCTTGACCATCTGGGGACGGTGGAATGGGCCTTCATCTATGGCTCCGTGGCTGCTGGTGAGGAAGATTTCCTTTCGGATGTAGACCTGATGCTGGTAGGGGAAGTGGACTTGCTGGCGTTGTCGGCAGTGATCGCTCGTCTGGAAGATCAACTGGGGCGGGAGATCAACTACCTGGCCCTGGACCGGGCGGAACTGGTGCAAAGGCTGGCCGATGATGATCCCTTCATCAACAATGTGCTGGCTGGTCCAAAGGTGATGTTGATCGGGGATGAAGATGCCTTACGACAAGTTGCTGGGACAGCGCCGAATTAAACCTTATCGGGCCAAGCCTCGAGAAGTGGAACGGTTGCTCCAGGTGGCTGCCCGAGACCTGGCCGCAGCGGAGAAGATTCTGCCTGATGACCTGTGGGCGGCTGGAATGTCACAAGGATTTTCCCTACGGGCGTGAGTGGAATGGCAAGTTCTACAAAACCAAGCGAGTTCGCCCTATTTTTGTAGAAGAAGCGGATGAGATCGTGGTGGTGACGGTTTACTCGTACTATTTCTGAAGGAGGCTGAGCGATGAAGATTACATACGACGCGGAAGTGGATGCCCTGTACATTCAGTTTCTAGAGGCCACGGTGACCACCGAACACCTGGCGGAAGGGATTGCAGCCGACTACGACGCAAGGGGGCGGCTGGCTGGCATCGAGATTCTGGACGCGCTGAAGCGCTTCGGTGGCCCTCAGACCCTGCGCCGGGTTGTACTGGAAGACGTGGGGCTGGTCAGTGCGTAAAGTAGGGCGAGGCTACACTCAAGCGTGCATTCGACGAGCGGAGGAAGTGAATGCCCCTCGCTCCTAACCAACAACTGTTCGAATACCGCATCGTCCGCGTCCTGGGCCAGGGTGCTTTCGGCACCGTCTACCTGGCCCACGATACGCTTCCGACGGAATTCCGCAATAAGTCGGGTGGGGAGCTTGACCTCCAAGTAGCCCAGAAAATGGCTGCAAGTGGGGCAGAGATCGCGTCTTTCACGCCGTTCTTGCGCCTGAGTGGGGGTCAATCCAATTGCACGAATCCACAAGAACTTGTTCAACCCATTGCCAAATGTGGCTTGCCTGTGCCCTACCCCCATATCTGGGGGTAGACTGCGGCTGGTCGCTACATCTGGCGGTTTGCAAGACTTCGCATAGTTCTGACTTACTGCGGAATCCCCCGACCGGGTCGACTTGCATAGACTGGTGCCTGGGGGTATACTTAAAAGCACTACTTCCCTGGCGAATGGGGGCCTATGTACGTAGATGACTTCATCTGGTTGCCGGACGTTGTCGAGAAACTGGAGAGCAAGCATCACGTTTCGCCGGAGGAGGCTGAGGAAGTGTTCTTTAACCGTCCCCGCTTCTACCTTATGGAGAGGGGGCACGTTGCAGGCGAGGATATGTACGTTGCGCTGGGCCAGACGGACAGTGGACGCTATCTGAGTGTATTTTTCATCCGCAAGCCAGGGACCCTGGCGTTGGTCATCAGTGCGCGAGATATGGGCGCAGCGGAGCGCAGGCGATATGGACGCAAGTAAGGATAGAGAGCCTATTCCGGAACAATTCGAGAGCATTGAGGCAGCGGCCGATTTCTGGGATGTACACAGTCTGGCCGACTATTGGGATCAGACTCACGAGGTGGAGATCGAGGTGCGAGCCCGGCGTCGGCGGCGGATCACTGTGGACCCGGAGGTGTGGGAACAGGTCGTCAGCCATGCCCGTATCCGCGGTGTTTCGCCAGAGACGCTGGCCAATCTGTGGCTAATGGAGCGGGCGCAGGCGTAAGGCGAGGTAGGTCTGTTGCAGGGCGGGCGCGGTGTCGTACCGTCGCGCCCGCCTGTTTCTTTGCCACGCCGACTTGACCGTGTCCCCTGCATGGGCCACAGTCAGGCATGCACCCGACGAGTGGGGGAAGAAAATGCCCCTTGACCCCAACCAACACTGTTCGAGTACCGCATCGTTCACGTCCTGGGCCAGGGGGCCTTCGGCACCGTCTATCTAGCCCACGATACACTCCTCGACCGCCCGGTCGCCATCAAGGAACTGACCATCACCGCCCAGACCGACGAGGTGGCGTTCAAGCGGTTCCTCCAGGAGGCCCGTGCCGCTGGTGGTCTAAACCATCCCCACATCGTCACCGTCTACGCGCTCAAGGTCGTGGAGTCCAACGTGTACCTGGTGATGGAGTACCTGGCGGGCGGTAGCCTGCGGGCGCTGCTGGAGAACCGTGGTCCTCTACCGGTGGAACAGGCGGTGCGCATCGCGGCGGACGTGTGCGAGGGGCTGGCGGCAGCCCACGCCAAAGGCATCATCCACCGGGACGTGAAGCCGGAGAATGTGCTGCTGGCGGAGGATGGACGGGCGAAGGTGGGGGACTTTGGCATCGCGCACGTGCCCCGTGGCGCGGGTGGCACATCGCTGGCGCAGGTCGGCTTCCAGCCGGGGACGCTGCTGTATATGTCGCCGGAGCAGATACGCGGGCAGCAGGTGGATGGGCGGAGCGATGTCTACCAGGTGGGCGCACTGCTGTACGAGATGCTGACAGGGCAGCACTACGTGGACCTGGGGACGTTGGAGCGGCAGGCGCGGGAGACGGCGGGCTCCAACGTGATGCTGTTCCAGGCGCGGCTGTACGAGTTGCTGGCCGGGGCGATTTGCGAGCGGGAGCCGGAGAGGGTGTGCCGGGTGCGGCCAGACGTGCCGAAATGGATTGGGGAGGCGGTGGCGGCGGCGCTGGCGAAGAGGGTAGAGGCACGGCCCACTGCTGCTGATCTAGGCCGGGCACTGCGAGAGGGAAGCGCGGCGCGGGTCAGGTCGCCTGAGGGATACTTCGACCGTGGTGTAGCCTACGCACAGCAGGGACTTGTGGATACGGGGAGGGTATTCGCATGTACCTGGCAGTTGGATGTGTTGGGGAGGCCAAGGTCAAAGGCCAGTGATGAGTGGCAGATACTTGGCAGCACGCCGGGGACAGTTAGACTTCCTCCTGGCTACAGTCTGGGTATCAGACCTCGCGGACTGACCGATGACGCTCTGGCGATTCTGGTGCAGGAACTCGCCGATTCCGGCCCGATTCAATCGTTGGACCTCTCGTTTAGTCCCAGGATCACCGACGCAGGGCTGGTGCACCTGAAAACTCTCACCGGTCTGACCAGTTTGAGCCTTGAGGGATGCGGTCAGATCACCGATGTGGGGCCGGTGCATTTGAAAGCCCTCACCAGTCTGACCAACTTGGACCTGTCCACCACAGAGATCACCGACGCGGGGCTGGCACACTTAAAAGCCCTTACCAGCTTGACCAACCTGAATCTATCGTCCACATGGATCACCGACGCGGGGCTGGCACACTTGAAAGCCCTCACCGGCCTGACCAGCCTGAAACTTAGGTGGTGCGGACGAATCACCGATGCGGGGCTGGCACACTTGAAAGCCCTCACCAGCCTCACCAGTCTGAATCTCGCGCTGTGCAAACAGATCACCGACGCGGGGCTGGCACACTTGAAAGCCCTCACCAGCCTCACCAGCCTGAATCTCGCGCAGTGCGAACAGATCACCGACGCGGGGCTGGCACACTTGAAAGTCCTCACCAGCCTGACCAGCCTGGACCTGCCCGGCACAGAGGTCACTGACGCGGGGCTGGCACACCTGAAGGCTCTTAACAGCCTGACCAGCCTCAATCTTGGGGTGTGGAGGACTGAATTTGTGAAGTTTTTCACACTTTCCTCCAACTCGGCCAGCTCGCCCGGACGCTGGCAGATCACCGATGCGGGGATGGTGCATTTGAAAGGCCTCACCGACCTGAACAGCCTAGACCTGTCCGAGACGGGGATCACCGACGTAGGGCTGGCATACCTACGCTCTCTTGTCAACCTGACCAGTCTCAATCTTGGGGGGTGCCGGCAGATCACCGACACGGGGCTGGCACACTTAAAAACCCTCACCAGCCTGACCAGCCTGGATCTTGAGAGGTGCGGACAGACCACCGACACGGGGCTGGCGCATTTGAAAGCCCTCACCAGCCTAACCAGCCTCCATCTTGAGGGATGCCGACAGATCACCGACGCGGGGCTGGCGCACTTGGGGGCCCTCAATAGCCTGACTAACCTAGATCTCTCGTGGTGCAAGCAAATCACCGACGCGGGGCTGGCACATTTGAAAGCCCTCACCGGCCTGACCAGCCTGTATCTCTCATGGTGCGAGCAAATCACCGATGCGGGGCTGGTGCACCTGAAAACTCTCACCGGTCTGACCAGTTTGAGCCTTGAGGGATGCGGTCAGATCACCGATACGGGGATGGTACACTTAAAAGCTCTTACCAGCTTGACCAACCTGAATCTATCGTCCACAAGGATCACCGACGCGGGGCTGGCGCACTTGAAAGCCCTCACCAGCCTGACCAGCCTCAATCTTGAGGCATGCCGACAGGTCACCGACGCGGGGCTGGCACACTTGAAAGCCCTTACCAGCCTGACCAGCCTCAATCTTGAGGCATGCCGACAGATCACCGACGCGGGGCTGGCACACTTGAAAGCCCTCACCAGCCTGACCAGCCTCAATCTTGAGGCATGCCGACAGATCACCGACGTGGGGCTGGCACACTTGAAAGCCCTCACTGGCCTGACCAGCCTGAATCTCGCGCAGTGCGAACAGATCACCGACGCGGGGCTGGTAGATTTGGTGAAAGCCTTAACCTGTTTGAGACAGGAATTACCGACGTGGGGCTGGTAGATTTGGCGAAAGCCTTAACCAGTTTGAAGAGTTGTGACCATTCTATAGAAGCGCTCTATGCCTGATCCGTCTCACGGAACTGAACAGGCCATCACTGTCGCCCTGGCCGAGGCCCAACACCAGCGCTTCTCCATCCAGGGAGCGCCGCGCTTGTTCATCGCGCTGACCAAGCTGGACGGTGTCACCGCCGCCGCGTTGCGTGCCCAGGCCACGCCTCCCAATACGCAGCCCCTACTGGCCTGTGCGCCAGCACGTCGCCTATTGCCCGCTGCTTCGTAAGATGCTATAATCTACCACGATGCGCTGCCAGATATTTCTGCCTATCACATTCACCGAACGCCACCGACGTGCCGTGGAGCAATACATCCGGGATGCCCGACTGACGCCGTCCGGGTGGCAAGACGTGCTGGAGGCATTCGACCTGTTGGGCCAGGCCCGAGTTCAGACAGAGGACGAAACCCGCGCCTTCGCGGCCATTTACCATGCTGTCGTTGAAGAACCCATCGTTGCTGACTTCCTGGCGCGTCTGCTGCAACTGGCGGATCCGGAGGGAGAGGGCATCCCGCTCAAGGCTGCCTATGCCCGTACCGTCACCGACCGGCTGCTGAAGTCGGGCTGGTATAACCCGGCGACCCATCACAGCCTTTACCTGCGTGCCTACTGTATCTTCTGGTGGGATAGCTTCGCCAAAGGCTACATCTTTGAGGTCGCCGTCTACCGTGACTTGAAAGCAGCCGGTGTCGCCTTCGTTGCCCACGATATCACCGATCCGGAACAGCGTCGCTTGAGTTTTGACATGCTCGTGAGTGGCTGGCGCGGTGACGTCAAGACCAGTCCTTACTTCCTGGCAACGGCGCGTACCCAGATTCTGCGGCACGATTTCTATATCACACGCCTGTATGACCACGAACGGCGGCATCGGGTATGGGCGGTCATCATACAGCCGGGGATCTGGACAGCCATCAACGGTGAGACGGAAGCGGTCGACTTGAGCCAGGCCCACCGACATTTCCCCGCTGCATCTCACTTCTACCATCGCAACCGTCGCTTGGTTGTTGTCGCCTATGAGGTATGGAAAACGAAGATTCTGGCATATCAACGAGGAGCCGAGTAATGTCAGTGAAAGAGCTGTTTGAAGACCGTTCGCACGAAGAAATCGAAGAACTGTTCGACGCCTGGGCCGGGCGCGACTTTGAGGACATCCCGACCGACACCTTTTTCGCCGCCCTGGAAGAAGTCGGTGCACATCGCCCGCCACAACACGTTGAGATGGAGGGGGAAGTCGTGGGCGACAGACTGGTGTTCATCCCGCCCGAAGGTGTTCCCTTGCCCTTCATTGTCCACGACGACGAGATTATTCTGGGCGATTACACGATCCGGGTGCGCTTGAAAGGTGCGCGGGCTGCTGCACCTGCTGGAATGCCGGACAGTACTATTGTCGAGAAGGAATGACATCCGATTTCGCGCTTGAAATGCAGAGGGTCATCACCCTCGCCCTGGCCGAGGCCCAACACCAGCACCCCCCCATTCTGAGTACGCTGCACCTGCTCATCGCGCCGGTTTGACCATATCCCCAACCTCGACTACAATCAAGGGTGTATTGAGACGAGGAGTAGAGAAGATGCTCACGTATGTAACCATTAACCTGTTTGATTCCCCGGCCCAAACACTGGTCAACACAGTCAACACCGTCGGCGCGATGGGCAAGGGCATCGCTGCAGACTTTAAGAAACTCTACCCGGAGATGTACAAGCGGTATCGCCACCTGTGCCAGGAGGAAAAACTGGACGTGGGAATGTTGTACATCTATCGAACACCGAACAAGATCATCGTCAACTTTCCCACCAAGAAGCACTGGCGCCAACGCTCGCGGGTAGAGTACATTGAGGCCGGCCTGGAAAAGTTCGTGACTCATTACGGAGATTATGGCATCTCTAGCGTGTCGTTTCCCCAACTGGGTTGCGGACACGGTGAGTTGGATTGGGAAAAGCAGGTACAGCCGGTGATGGAACGCTACTTACACGACCTTCCTATTCCAGTGTATATCCATCTCTACCCTAAACCATCCGGCTTTATCCCAGAGCGCATGAACGATGACTATGCCAGGCAAGTGCGTTTGGAGCGGCGACGTGTCTCCACCGAACGGCTGTGGCAGGATTTGCGAGAAATGATTGGTCAGGCATATCGCTTGACGCTGTTCGGGCCAGTTGCAGAGATAGATGAAGAGCACATCCTGTTTCGGCCACTGAATGGCGAAGGCGAACCTGTCGTGGTCTATCGCCAGGACGTCGAGGATTTGTGGAACACTTTGCGTCTGCGGGGGACGGTGCGGGAAACCGACGTACCTCAGCCGATTGGCGAGGATGGGGCCAGCTCGTGGCTGTTCGAACTACTAAAGCACGTGGATTACATTCAGCCGGTCGTTTTGCATATCAGAGACCGGAGAGCCACTCATGGATTGCGCTACGTCCCACTCGCTGATACGACGCTGCTAGAAGAAGTGGAGATTGTGGTGTGAAGTCATGGGCACCGGATCACTGACGTTTGAGGAAATCCCATTCTGAGCGGTGAAAAGGATCCCTACCAATGCCTGATTCATCTCACGAAGCCGAAAGAGCCCTTGCCTTGGCGCTAGCCGAAGCCCAACACCAGCACTCCCCCATCCTGGGCACGCCGCACCTGTTCATCGCGCTGACCAAACTGGACGGGGCCACTGCCGCCACACTGCGCGCTCAGGGGCACGATCCCAAGGAGGTGCGCGACGGGCTGCGGGTCGCGCTGGGTCGGGGGGAGGCTCCGCCCGGCACCGAGCCCCAACTGACCACCCGCGCCGCCGCCAACCTCCAGCAGGCCGAGGCACTGGCGGTGGAGAAGGGCGCGGCGCAGGTCGAGGAACGCCACTTGCTGGCGGCCATCCTTGACGATGACGAGGCCAGTTTCACGCTGCGCGCCCTGCGGGCCCTCGGCGTGGACGTTGATGCGCTGCGTGCCAGCCTGACCTCCGCCACCCCCATCCTGGATCGCATAGGCCGTGACCTGACCGCATTAGCCCAGGCGGGCGAACTGTACCCGCTCATCGGTCGCAAGCAAGAGTTGCGCCAACTGGTGCGCACGCTGGTTCGCAAGAAGAAGAACAACCCCGTCCTGGTTGGCCCGGCCGGCGTGGGCAAGACCGTCATCGTCGAGGGGCTGGCCATGCGCATCGCCGCCGGCCGCATCCCCGACGAACTGAAGGATGCGCGGCTGGTCGAACTGCCCACCGCCGGCCTCGTCGCTGGCACCACCTACCGGGGCCAGTTCGAGGAGCGGTTGCTTGGACTGGTGAAAGAGGTCAAGCAGGCTGGCAACGTGGTGCTGTTCATTGACGAGATCCACACCATCCTGCGGGCGGGGGCGGTCGAAGGCGGTGCGCTGGACGCCGGCAACATCCTCAAGCCCGCGCTGGCGCGGGGCGATCTGCGGGTCATCGGCGCGACCACGCCCGACGAATACCGGCAGTACATCGCGCAGGACGCGGCGCTGGAGCGCCGTTTCCAGCCGGTATGGGTGCCGGCGCCGACGCCGGAGGAGGCGCTTGCGATCCTGCGGGGCGTCAAGGAGCGCTACGAGGCCCACCACGGCGTGCTCATCGCCAAGGACGCGCTGGAGGCGGCGGTGCAACTCTCCGTCGGCTGGCTCCCCGAACGCCACCTGCCCGACAAGGCGCTGGACCTGCTGGACGAAGCCTGCGCCCGCGCCCGCATCCCCACCATCAGTGCTCCCGCCGACCTTAGCGCGGGATTGGTCGTCACCGCCCACACTGTCGCCGAGGTATTAGCCGGGTGGGTCGGCGTGCCGGCCGAAGGATTGTTGGGGGACGACTGAGACAAATCACTCCGCGACCCGCCGGTAAAAGAGCGGCGGACGCTGGACGGGAGCGTCGCTGAAGGCGTGCGCGGCCAGCACTCGCGTGCGCGCGGCCGCCAGTTTCGCCTCGTCGTTGGCGTGGATGGTAAACAGCGGCGTGTCTTTCTGTACCAGGTCGCCCACCTTGTAGTGCACGATCACCCCGACGCTGTGGTCAATCGGGTCGCTTTTCTTCTCCCGCCCACCGCCCAATTCCATCACGGTCATCCCGATCTCGGCGGCGTTCACGGCGGCCAGATAGCCGCTGCGCGGCGCGGGCACGGGCTCGATCAACCTGGCCTGCGGCAACCGTTCTGGATCTTCAACGCAGCGCGTGTCGCCGCCCTGTGCTTCCACCAACTCCTTGAACTTGTGCCAGGCCGCCCCAGAGGCCAGAGTCTCCAGAGCCAGCGTGAGCGCGGCGTTGGTGTCACTGGCTTTGCCGCCCAGCATCAGTATCTCCGCTGCCATGACCATACAGTGCTCGCGAAAATCGGCGGGGCCGCCCTCGTGCAGTGTGTTGATCGCCTCCCGTACCTCCAGTGCATTCCCCACTGCCCAACCCAGCGGCTGGTTCATGTCGGAAATGAGCGCGACCACGCGGCGTCCGGCCTGGCTTCCCAGACGAACCATAGCCTCGGCCAGAGTCTCTGCATCCTCCAGCGTCTTCATAAATGCGCCGTTGCCCGTCTTGACGTCCAACACAATGGCATCGGCGCCGGCGGCCAGTTTCTTGCTCATGATCGAACTGACGATGAGCGGGATGGACTCGACGGTGGCCGTCATGTCGCGCAGGGCGTACAGTTTGCGGTCGGCCGGGGCCAATTCAGCGGTCTGCCCGGTCAGCACAATGCCAATCTCCTTGAGTTGAGCCTTGAACTCGGCCTCGCTCAGATCGGTCCGGTAGCCAGGGATGGATTCCAGTTTGTCCACCGTACCGCCGCTGAAGCCCAGCCCTCGCCCGGTCACCTTGGCGACTGGCATCCCACAGGCTGCGATCAGCGGCGCTATAACCAGGCTGACCTTGTCGCCGACGCCGCCCGTGGAGTGCTTGTCCACCGCGAAAGGGGCGATGTCCGTCAGGTCGAGCATGTCACCTGAGCGGGCCATCGCCAGCGTCAGGTCGTGAGTTTCGCGGTCGGTCATACCGTGCAGGTACACAGCCATCAGCCAGGCAGCGGCCTGGTAATCGGGGATTTCGCCCCGTGTGTATCCCTGGATGAAAAACTCAATCTCCTCCTGCGAGAGTTCGCCGCCGTCGCGCTTCTTGGCAATCACGTCTATTGCATGCATGGGTCACCTCAATTTTGTGATGTTGCTGCATACTCTATTATATCACAAATCCGCAAGGATTGGGAAATTGCACTGAGATGCAATTCGGACTATAATGAATCAATTTAGAGTCATCGTAGGAATGGAGGAAGATGGGCTATGACTGAGGTTGACGTGATCTTGACCAGCGGAAGCGTCGCCACGATGAACGGTGACTTTGACCTCTTTAACCCTGGCGCAGTTGCCATTCGTGATGGAAGTATCGAGGCTATCGGGCCGGCTGATCAGATTGCAGCCGCGTACACCGCACACGAGGTCATGGATTGCAGCGGGTGTGCTGTCATTCCGGGTCTGATCAATGCCCATACTCATGCCCCAATGACGCTGCTCAGGGGGTTGGCCGACGACTTACGGCTGGACGTCTGGCTGATGGGCTACGTTATGCCTGTAGAGCGGGAGTTCGTGCGGCCGGATTTCTGCTGGCTGGGCACGCAATTGGCCTGCGCTGAGATGATCCGCTCCGGCACGACCTGTTTTGCCGATATGTACTACTACGAGGAGGCCGTGGCCGACGCCACGGCTCAGGCGGGGATGCGCGCCATCTGTGCCGAGACGGTGCTCAAATTTCCCACACCCGACGCGCTGAGTTACGACGAGAGCCTGGAATACACCCGCGACTTTATCCGGCGTTGGAAGGGACACCCGCTGATTACGCCGGCGGTAGGGCCCCATACCCCTTACACGACGACCGCTGAATTATTGCGAGCCTGCGCACAACTGGCGCTGGAATTCGACGTGCCGCTCCACATCCACATCGCTGAAACCGCGCAGGAGGTGGAAGAGCACCGGGCTGAGTATGGGATGCCGATGGTGCCGTGGGTGAAGAAGCAGGGCGTTTTTGAGGCCAAGGTCACCGCCGCTCACTGTGTTCATCTGGATGAGGGGGAGATGCACACGCTGCTGCACCACGGGGTCGGTGTGGCGCACAATCCCACCAGCAACCTCAAACTGGCCAGTGGCTTTGCGCCGGTGACGCATATGCTGGAACTGGGGCTCAACGTGGGCATTGGTACCGATGGCCCAGCCAGCAACAATGACCTGGACATGTGGGAGGAGATGCGACTGGCGGCGCTGTTAGCCAAGGGCGTGACGTCCGATCCCACGGCCCTCCCTGCGCGGCAGGCGCTGGCGCTGGCGACCATCGGCGGGGCACGGGCGCTACATATGGACGAGTTCATTGGCTCGCTGGAACCGGGCAAACGGGCCGACCTCACCGTGGTAGACCTGTGCAGCGTCCACACCACGCCCAAGTTCATGCGCGATTCTGAGGCACTGTACGCCCAACTGATCTACGTCACCAAGGGGAGCGATGTCAGGGACGTGATGTGCCAGGGGCGGTGGTTGATGCGCCAGCGTCAGTTGCTCACGCTGGACGAGCAGGCATTGATGGCCGAGGCAGCCGGTATCGCGCGCAAGATTGATACGTTCCTCATCCAACGCGAGGGAAGCGTGCTCAGCAAACTGTTGGTCATCGGTCAGGTAGCCCAGGAGAAAACGTTCGAAGTTCAGGTGAAGGTGCTTTTGACCGACGATACACCGGTCGAGAGCCTGCTGGGCAAGTCGGAGATTCTGATCCTCAAGCCGTCGCTCCGTCGCCAGTACGATACCTACTTCCTGTTCGACGATTCCTATCACAGTCGCATCCGTTATCGGGAGGATGAGTTACTGGGTGAGGATGGCCAGGTGCAGGACGTGGTCTACCGGCTGACGCTGATTGGCGAGACGAAGGAGCGGGAGTACGACAAGTCAGTGCTGCTCTCGCGCTCCCGCTTCGATGCGCCAGCGACGCGCAGCCGGCGCTTCTACCGGGAGTACTTCAAGCCGGTGGCCGCGGTCGAAGTGCACAAGGAGCGGCGGCGCTATCGCATCCGTTACGGTGGGACGGACTTCGCCATCAATCTGGATCGGCTGATGAAGCCGGATTTGCCGGGCGTGTTCCTGGAGATCAAGAGCCGGACGTGGTCAAAGCAGGACGCGGAGCGGAAGGCGGAACTGATCGGCGAACTCTTGGAGTTGTTCGAGGTGCAGGAGCAGGAGTTGGTGAGGCAGGAATACATGGAACTGGCGGTTGAGGAAAAGCAGTCGGGTAAAGAAGAAAATCATATAAATAGGGAGAAGATATGACTACTCAGATTCTAGACCTGTTAGGAGCGGAGGCCGAGAGCCTGCTAAATCACGAGTGTAGGGGTATTCCCAGGGAGATGCTGCACCTGCCCGGGCCTGATTTTGTTGATCGGGTGATGGCCCAAACCGACCGTCTCCCTGCTGTGTTGCGTAACATGCAGACTGTCTTCAACACCGGACGCTTGGCTGGCACGGGCTATCTTTCCATCCTTCCTGTTGATCAGGGGGTTGAGCACTCGGGCGGAGCCTCCTTTGCGCCCAATCCTATCTACCTTGACCCCGAGAACATTGTCAGGCTGGCGATTGAGGGGGGCTGCAACGGTGTCGCCTCGACGCTAGGCGTGCTGGGGGCAGTGTCGCGCAAGTATGTGCACAAAATTCCCTTCATCGTCAAGATCAACCACAACGAATTGCTGACCTACCCCAACATGCACGACCAGACGCTGTTTGCCGGCGTGCAGCAGGCCTTCGATCTGGGTGCGGTGGCCGTCGGGGCGACAGTGTACTATGGGTCTCTTGAATCGCGTCGCCAGATCCAGGAAGTGAGCGCAGCCTTTGCTTATGCCCACGAACTGGGCCTGGTCACGGTGCTGTGGGCCTATCTGCGCAATGAGGCCTTCAAGCACGAGGGCGTGGATTACCACACCGCCGCCGACCTGACCGGGCAGGCCAACTACCTGGCCGTTACCATCGAGACCGATATCGTGAAGCAGAAGCAGGCCCAAAACAACGGCGGTTACACCGCCATCAAGTTCGGCAGAACGCATCCCAAAGTCTACAGCGAACTGACCAGCGACCATCCCATCGACTTGGTTCGTTACCAGGTGGCTAATTGCTACATGGGTCGGGTCGGCATGATCAATTCGGGAGGGGCTTCGGGAGAGAACGACCTGGCCCAGGCGGTGCGCACGGCGGTCATAAACAAGCGGGCCGGCGGCATGGGTCTCATCTCCGGGCGCAAAGCCTTCCAGAAACCAATGGATCAGGGCATCGAACTGCTCAACGCCATTCAAGACGTGTACATGTCGGACGAGGTGACCATCGCCTGAGCGGTGGTGAGCATCTCAACTCATCCAGAGCGATCTATCCAGAACGAGAGGTGCTACGGAAGGCCAGTTCTTCCACCCGGAGCAGCCTCCAGCAATGCTGTGCCGATGCTGATGGCCACCTCCGGGGCGGTAGCGTGTTCAATCAGAACCGCGACGCTGTAAACGGATTCTGGGAACGGATTGAACGGATTAACAGCGGGGGCGACGCCGATGAACCAGGCGTGCGGCGGCTGTTCCTCCCCTGCGATGGCAACCCCCCAGTGCGCGGCGATGTCCTCCCCGTAGCGTTGCCAGGCTCCGAGCAGCTCGCGTGCGATGACTGGCGTGAGGACGGCGCGGGATTCTGCGGCGCTGGGACGTTTCTGCCAGCCCCCCTCCGCATCCTGGACGCGAAGTACCAGCCGGGGGACGGGCATCTTCCCCTCATTGGCGAGCGTCCCCGCTATCAGCGCCATCTGCAGCGGTGATATGGTCAGCCTCCCCTGACCGGCGGCCTCGGTCCGCAGGGCTGCCGTAGTCGAGAGCACTTCTACGTCCCAGTCGGTCGCCTCGGTCGGGACCTCCAGCGAGGGTGGAGTGGTGAGTGCCCAGCCTGCCACCGCCTCGACGAGACCAGTGGCTCCCAGCCGTTCACCCAGATCTGCGAAAGGGGCCGGGCAGGCGGCGGCGTAGGCGTCGGCCAGCGCGTACGGCTCAGAGGGGGATGTGCTGCAGCCCAGCCGTGCGCCGTTGACGGCGAGGGTTGCCGTGGCGTTGGAAGTGGGGGTGGAGAGGGCAACCAGGCCCTCGGTCAGCGCCTCGGCCAGGACGACGGTCTGGAGGGCGGCCCCCGGCTGGTAGAGGCCCTGCGTGGCGCGGTTGACCAGCGGCGCGACGGCGGTCTCGCTGAGACTCTCCCACTGCTCGTCCAGGTGCTCCGGGTCAAAGGTGGGACTTGAGGCCAGGGCCAGGATCTCGCCAGTGGTGGCGTCAAGCAGAACCACGGCCCCGGCGTGGTCCTCCAGTGCCCGCTGTGCCTGGATTTGCAGCGCCGCGTTGAGTGTCAACTGCACGTCGTGGCCATGGGGCGGCCTATGGAGCAACTCCTCCCATGCGACCTGCCAAATGCTGCGGCCAGCCTCCCCCCGCAGTTCGGCGTCGAGGGTCGCCTCAATTCCCCCTGTGCCGTAGCGCAGGCTAGCGTAGCCGACGGCCGGCACAGCCTCGGGGATGGGATAGCGGCGCGTGACGGTGCCGTCGCCCGCTGTCTCCACGTCGGCCAGCACGGTCCCATCTCGATCCAGGATGCGCCCCCGCACGATACGTTGTTCATAGAGGAAGCGGCGGGGGTTGTCATCGCGGGCGCGCAGGTAGTCGGCGCGCACGACGGCCCAGTAGCCGCACGTCGCGGCCAAGAGGGCCAGGGCCAGGGAGAGGGCGCAGGCCAGGTGGAGAAGGGGAGAGGGAAGGGCAAGGGGGCAAGGGGACAAGGGGACAGGGGGACAGGGGGACGGGGTGGCTGTGGACTCCAGACGTAGGGCTTCGGACGTGGGGCTTCGGACGTGGGGCTTCGGACTTCGGGCCCCGGACGTAGGACTGGATATGCGGAGGAGAAGGCCGAGGGCGATGAAACTGGTCAGCAGGGAACTGCCGCCGTAGGAGACGAAAGGGAGGGTGACGCCAGCGATGGGGGCCAGTTTGGCGTTTCCAGCCATGATAACCCATGCCTGGATGACCAGCCCGGCCGTCAACCCCGCGGCCAGGAGGCGCTCAAAGGGACGCGGAGCGCGGGCGGCGATGCGGAAGCCGCGCAACGTTAACACCCCGTACAGCGCGACGACGACCAGCGCCCCCGCCAGGCCAAACTCCTCCCCGATGGCGGCGAAGGCGAAGTCAGTGTGCACGGCGGGGATGTAGGTCGAGTTACCCAACCCCAGCCCCTGCCCGAAGATCCCCCCGGCCCCGAAGGCCAGCAGCGATTGCACGATCTGGAAAGCACGGTCGGCGGCCCCCGGCCAGGGGTTGAGCCAGCCATCCACCCGCAGTGCTACCCGGTCAGAGAACCGGTAGCCAGTCAGACCCGCTATGATGAAGAGGGCCAATCCAGCGGCAACGTATCCCCATTGGCCGGTCGCCAGGTAGAGCATTGCCAGAAAGGTAAAGAAGAACAGCATGGCCGCGCCCAGGTCCTGCTGCCAGGCCAGGAGTACCACCGCCAGCCCAAACATCGCCAGAAGCGGGCCGACGTAGGCCAGTGGGGGGAGTCGCCAGCGCCCAACCCTCCGTCCTTCTGAGATGAGCAGTTCCCCTCTCTCGGCCAGGTAAGAGGCCAGGTAGACGACCATCAGGAGTTTCAGCAATTCAGAGGGCTGGAAGTAGACGGACCAGGCCTCCAACCAGAGGCGCGGGCCATAGCCAGAGGGGTTGACGCCGAAGACAAGCGTGGCTGCCAGCAGTGCCAGCCCCCCGAAAAGCCAGGTGTAGCGAAAGCGCCGCAGCCAGCGCAGGTCGTGGCTCAGCCGGACGACGGCCAGGAGCGCGACCGTGGAGATGAGCAGCCAGATGGTTTGCCGCAGGAGAAAGTTGATCGCCAGCCGTCCGATGAGCAGGAGGCCCCAGCCAATCAATAGCGCCACCGTGGGCAGCAAGAAGGGGTCGCGGTGGGGAAGGTAGCGGTTCAGGAAGACGTGAACGATGGCGAAAGAAATGACAAATGAACAAATGACAAATGACCAACGATAGATGTCAAATTGTAGATGGCAAACTGCAGATTGCAGATTGCAGACTGCAAGGGTTAGGGTGCCGACGAGGAGGAAGACGATGGCAATAAGAAGAAGGTTGCGTTCGCGCCGGGCAGTCTCTTTCTGTGCAGAAGCAAGATGCACTTTGTAATTCTACCCTTTGATCACCGCCAGCGGCCGCAGGCGGGCCACCTTGTGGGCTATGCCCACGCCATGTACCACCTCGACCACGCGGCTGACATCCTTATAGGCTGCCGGAGCCTCCTCGGCCAGCCCCTCCATGCTCCCGGCACGGACGACGATTCCCTGTTCTTCCAACTCATGCCTCAACTCACTTCCGCGGATTCTCTTGCGCGCCTTGCGGCGGCTCATCACGCGCCCGGCACCGTGGCAGGTTGAGCCGAAGGTCAGTTCCATCGCCTTCTGGGTGCCAACCAGCACGTAGGAGGCGGTACCCATTGAGCCGGGCACCAGCACCGGCTGGCCTACGTCACGATAATCCTCCGGCACCTCTGGATGACCGGGCGGGAAGGCGCGGGTGGCTCCCTTGCGGTGCACGCACAGTTTCATCCGTTTCCCGTCCACCTCGTGCTCCTCGAACTTGGCGATGTTGTGGGTCACGCCATAGACTTGGAACAGGTCGAAGTCCTTCACCTTGCCGGCCAGGACCTGCTCGAAGGCCTCGCGCACGCCCATCACCAGCACCTGCCGGTTGACGAAGGCGTAGTTGACCGCGCAGGCCATCGCGCCGTAGTAGTCCCGGCCCTCGGGGGAGTCAATGGGGGCGCAGACCAGTTCCCGGTCCGGCAACTGGATGCCATACTTCTGCACCACCGGCTGCAACCCCTTGACGTAGTCATCGCAGACCTGGTGGCCGAAGCCCCGCGAGCCGCAGTGGATCTGTACCGCCACCTGGCCCTCCCACAGGCCGAAGGCCTCCGCCGCCTCCGGGTCGTGAATCTCATCTACGACGTCAACCTCGATGAAGTGATTCCCCGCACCCAGGGAGCCCACCTGCGGGCGGCCCCGCTCTTTAGCCCGGGCGCTCACCTTACTGGGATCGGCTCCGGGAAAGCAGCCGCCCTCCTCCGTGTGGGCCAGGTCCTCCTGCCGTGCCAGGCCCCGCTTCAGCGCCCACTTCCCGCCCTCTACCATCAGTTCGTTCAGTTCTCGCTCGGAGACCCGCATGCGACCTTTCCCGCCTACGCCGCTGGGGCAGGCCCGGTAGAGGGCAGCCGTGAGGTCCCGCAGATACGGCGCGATTTTGTCTTGCTCGAGATGCGTACCTAGAAGGCGGACGCCGCAGTTGATATCATATCCAACGCCCCCGGGGGAAATCACCCCGGTGTCAGTCCGCATAGCTGCTACGCCACCGATAGGAAAGCCGTACCCCTGGTGGAAATCCGGCATTGCCATTGCATACTTGACGATACCCGGCAGAGTTGCGGTGTTGACCAACTGCTCCACCGTGCGGTCGCGGAAGGCCGCGTCAAAAAGTTCTGCGTCACCAAACAACTGTGCCGGAACACGCATGTCGTCCCGGAAGTCTTTAGACAGCTCCCAGATGTACTTGTCCACCTGCTGAAAGTCCCTCTTCTGCACCATTCTCCGCCTCCTTCACACTCTCCCTCACACATCGAATACGATCGTGGTCTCGTAGCCTTCGTCAGTGTGCACGATCTTCAAATCGCTGAACGTGACCGCCTTGATGTATCGCCGGCAATCACGCACCGGCCCGCCCCAGGCAATGGCCCGCAACCGGGTCGGTGCAACTTCGAGCAAGTCGAAATCGGTGAAGACGTAGCCATCCCGCTCATCCAGGTAGAGCAACTCCCCCAGCCAGGCCACCAGCAGCGTCTCGGCGTCGTAGGCCTCCAACTCAATCAGACGCTCGACCGTCCGAACCGCCGCGTCGGGGTCGGCCATCTGGCAGACCATGCCGTAGGCGGCATTGGCGAACAACTCGGCCAGGTCGTGCCCCCAGACGCGGATGGCGATGTCGGCGGTGTGTTCAACTTCCTCGAAGCGATTGTCCATCCTATCTCCATTCCAGTATTTCCATCCTACCACAAATCAGGCGATAAATCAAGTGGCGCCACTTTGCCTAGAGATACCGCTGGCTTGACGGTATGCCACTTCGTGGTACACTTCAAAACTCCAGGAGGTACTATGTCAGAAAAAATCATTGCGCTGATCGCGCACGATGGCAAAAAGGCGGACATGGTCGCCTTCGCCACGTTCAACCGGGAAAAACTGAGGAATTTCAACCTGATCGCTACAGCCACGACTGGCCGCCTGCTGGTTGAAAAGGTGGGACTCGACGTCGAATGCCTGCTTTCGGGGCCGCGTGGAGGTGACGCCCAGATCGCAGCCCGCGTGGCGCAGGGCAACGTGGACGCCGTGTTCTTTCTCGTGGACCCGCTAGATAAGCACCCTCACGACCCCGACATCCAGACGCTGCTGCGCGCCTGCAATGTGCACAACGTGCCCATCGCGACCAATGTCGCGACGGCCGACCTGATCATCTCCGCAGAGGCGCTGTGAGCAAAAACCCTGGTGGGCTGCCTCCCCACTACCGCTGGAACTTCCCCGCCTTCCTGGTGGACTACGTCTGTTTCGGGGTGGCGTTCAATTTCGTAAACATCAGCAGTGTGATGCCTGCGCTCGTCAGTCAACTGACCGACTCAGCGCCCGTGATCGGATTGGTTGGTACGGCCTTCAACGGCGGCTGGATGCTGCCTCAACTGGCGGCGGCCCGCCTGATTAACGACAAGCCACGCAAGAAGCCGTATATGCTCGCCGGGCTGAGCGGGCGGGTCATGTTCTGGGTGATCGCGCTGGCATTGTGGGCCGGGCTGGCCCGCCACCCCACGGTCATGCTGGCCCTGTTTTTCACCTGTCTCGGCCTCTTCGCCGCCAGCGACGGCGTTACCAGCGTGGCCTGGTTCGACATCCTGGCGCGGGCCATCCCGCTGAAGCAGCGAGGGCGATTGATTGGGATAGGACAGTTCATCAGCGGGCTGGCAGGGGTCGGAGTGGGAGAGTTGGTGGGGCTGATCCTGGACCGCCGCCCTTTCCCCGGTGACTACGCGCTGCTCTTCACACTGGCGGGCGCGGCCCTCATCCCCTCAGTGATCGCGCTGGCCCTGATACGAGAACCCCCGCCCGAGAACACAAGCCCCCAGACGGACGGCCAGGCGAAGAGTGGCTGGCTGAGACTTCTGTCCACCGACCCGGCCTTTCGCCGCTTGATGGCCTGCCGGATTCTGGTCGGCATGATGGGATTGGCAACCTCGTTCTACGTGGTGCACGCGGCCGACGTGCTGCACCTACCGCAGAGTGTCATCGGCGACTTCGTGGTCGCCCAGACGCTGGCAGGGATGGTCGCCAGCGTGGCGCTGGGCCTGGTCAGCGAGCGCTGGGGGCCGCGATACGTGGCCCGCATCGGGAGCGGAGCGGCTGCGATAGGGCCACTTTTCGCCCTGGCGGCGCACCTGGCAGGCAGCGGCTGGCTGGCCCGGGCCTATCCCTTCGTCTACGTAGCGCTAGGAGTCGTGAACAGCGCGTGGATGTTGGGCTTCTTCAACTACCTGCTGGAGATCGCGCCGCAAGGAATGTGCCCGGCCTACGTCGGCCTGGGCAACACCATCATGGGGGTGCTGGCATTGGTTCCGATGGCGGGTGGGTGGCTGCTGGAGGCGACCTCGTACACCACGCTCTTCGGTGTGACGGCGGTGCTCGTGACAGCCGGCTTCCTGCTCACCCTGGGATTGAGGCCGCCACAGCAAGCCGCGCCGGTGAAGAAGCAACCGTGAGCAAGCGACAGGAAGGCAATTGGACCACGATACACACCGCCCTTCTCGTGGTGCTGGTTGCTGGCGGCGGCGGGGCCCTGTGGTACTGGCGTGAGCCACTGTGGGCCTTTTTTGGCGACCAGGAGCGGATGCGGGAATGGGTGGCGGGCTTTGGCCCGTGGGGCCCGCTGGTCAGCATCGCGCTCAACGTGGCGCAGGTGCTGTTGGCACCAGTGCCGGGCCAGTTCGTGGGGCTTGTGAACGGCTATCTGTACTCCGTCTGGCTGGGCACGCTCTACAGCATGGTAGGGTTGCTGCTGGGAACGACGCTGGCGATGGCCCTGGGACGCTGGTTCGGGCGGCCGTTGGTCGAGCGGTTGGTGAACCCGGAGAAGTTGGCCCGCTGGGATCGAATCGCCGGCCACCAGGGAGCGCTGTTTTTCTTCCTCGTGTTTCTGTTCCCCTTCGTCCCCGACGACGTCGCCTGTTTCCTGATCGGCCTCAGCCCGCTTGCCATTCCGCGCATGGTCGTGCTGGCCACGCTGGGGCGGCTACCGGGTGTGTTCGTCTCCTGCTGGGTGGGAGCCTACGCGACGGAGTTGCCGTGGTGGGCGTGGATCCCATTGGGCGGTGGAGCGGCCGCGTTGGCGTGGGTCTTCTGGCGCTATCAGGCATGGCTGGAGAGCCTGATGGTGCGCCTGATTCAACGACTGTAGATCGAGGGCAGCACTGGAACGCTCCGTACCGTCTCGCTCCTCACCTAGTCTGGCCGCACACGCGCACCGGGTACGGGCAAGGCGGACAAGATCTCGCGCATCACCGCCTCGCCAGTCACGGTAGACATCTTTCAGTTTCTCCTGAGCTGCGGTGAGTTCCTCGACATCCACGACCTGCTCGATCTGCGTCAACGGGTGAACGTATTGCTGCGAATCGAGAATGGCGATCTCGTCATCTGGGCCGGGATAGCCCAACCGGATGCGCATCAGAAAGCGGTCCAGTTGGGTCTCAGGCAGCGGGATTGTTTGGCCTTCACTGGCATCAGTGGTATAATCGTACCCGCGTAAAGGGGGAGACAATGATCCTGATCACCGGCGCTACGGGTTTCGTGGGGCGCGCCGTAGTACATCGGCTAGCGGCCGAGCGCCGCGAGATGCGCTGCCTGTTGCGCCCCTCTCAGCGCGAACAGCAACTGACCACCGGCATCCCCTTCTCCACCGTCTCAGCCAGTATGAGCGATCTGCCGGCCTTGCGCACGGCAATGCAAGACGTGACAGCAGTCGTTAACCTGACGGGGGAGGAGGACCTGGATCGCGAGGGAACGCTGCGTACCTACGCTGAAGACACGGTCAACCTCATCACGGCGGCGCAGGAGGCCGGCGTGCATCGCTTCATCTGCCTGAGCCGCCTGGGCGCCGACCGCGCCTCCGCCTATCCCCTCTTCCGCGCCAGGGGGGAGGCGGAGACCGCAGTACGCGAAAGCGGGTTGGATGCCACCATCCTCCAGACGTCCATCATCTATGGCCCGGAGGATATCTCGACCAACGTGCTGGTGATGTTGGCCAAGGTGATCCCCTTCGTACTGCCCATCCCCGAAACAGGGCTATCCCGCTTCCAGCCGCTGTGGGTCATGGATCTGGCAAAGTGCATCGTGGCTACGTTGGACCGGAATGATCTCATCGGGCAGACCATCCCCCTCGGCGGGCCGGAGCACTTCACCCTCGAGCAAATGGTGGCGGAGGTGCTGGCAGCGGCGGGAATGCGCCGGCGGCTGGTGCACGTGCGCATGCCTCTTATGCAAGGCGGGGTCGCGCTGTTCGACGCGTTACTGCCGCGCAACCCCATGCCTTCCTGGTGGCTTGATCTCCTCACCGTGGGCAGCGCGACGGACCTGGTGACCATCCCGCGTCACTTTGGCTTTGAGCCCGCTCGCTTCGCCCAATGCCTCGACTACATGCGTCGCAAGCGTCCGTGGCGGCGCGACCTGGCGCGCCTCATCCTGGGTCGTCTCTAGCCTTTCATCCAGCCAGCCGCGGCTAATGACTAATGGCTCCAGCAACTAACGGCCCCAACCGCGCTGGACAAATCCCTAAAAATCGTGTATCATTCTACTCACGCGCCGCTCATCATTTTTTCGCAGCACATCAAAGCAGGGAGACAGTGTCTCGCCCGCTCCAGCCGGATTGCCAAATCCGGCGGTTATGGCCTGAATTCACCAGCGAGAAGGAGACTGAATGCTAGGGAAGCAACTGGGAATTGACCTGGGTACAGTCAACGTATTAGTACACGTGCAGGGGCGGGGGATCGTTTTGCAGGAGCCTTCGGTCGTCGCCATTTCGTCTGACGAATATAAAATCGTGGCCGTCGGTGAGGAAGCCAAGATGATGCTCGGCCGCACGCCAGACGCGATCGAAGTGATACGCCCATTGCGCGACGGCGTCATCGCGGATTATCGAGTGACGCAACGTATGCTGGAATATTTCATCCACAAGGCCGCCGGGGGATCAGGTCTGTTCAAACCGCGCGTGATGATCAGCGTACCGTATGGGGTGACAAGTGTGGAGAAGCGGGCAGTGCGCGAGGCCGCGCAGGAGGCAGGCGCCAGCCGGGCGCACCTGATACCAGAGCCGTTGGCCGGGGCACTGGGAGCGGGCCTGCCAATAAGCAACCCCTCCGGCAACATGGTCCTGGATATGGGGGGCGGACAGACGGAGGCTGCCGTCGTCTCAGTGAACGGCATTGTGACGGCAAACTCGGTCCGCGTAGGCGGCCTGCGGATGGATGAGGCCATCGCGGCTTACATCCGCCGCAAGTACAACATGATGATCGGCCAGCCAACGGCGGAGGAGATCAAGATCCGCATCGGTGCGGCACTGCCGCTGGAGGAGGAAATGCAGATGGAGGTGCAGGGCCGCGATCAGGTCGCCGGGCTGCCCCGCACCATCACCATCAGTTCCGAGGAGGTAACCGAGGCCCTCTCAGACCCCCTCTCGGCAGTGATCAGTGTGACCAAGTCGGTGTTGGAGAAGACGCCGCCGGAGCTATCGTCGGACATCATTGACCGCGGCATGGTGCTGGTGGGTGGTGGGGCGCTGTTGCGGAAAGTGGACGAACTGATCATGCGCGAGACAGGGGTGCCAGCCTACGTGGCCGACGCTCCCATCGCCTGCGTGGCACTGGGGGCAGGACGGGCTCTGGAGCAGTATGAGATTCTCCGGCGCAGCGTGCCCGGTCTCTAAGCACGGAAACGATTGAGGAGACGAAAGGCGCAGGGTTTCCCCGCACTTTTTTCTGTCAACCGAGGACGGCGCACCAGCCTGAAGCGCCAGTGCTGGGCGGATTCGCAACCCAACGCCGCCTGTTCACGGCGGCGCGCTGGGCAGACCGCCCCTACTTCTCGACGAGATACTACTGTGCCGCTCTCTTGCCTCCTGTCTCTCGCCTTGTGCTACTCATACACCTTCCAGTATGGTTTTTCCTCCTCCCACTGGGCGCGGAACTCCTCCGGCACGTTGGTCAGGACGGATTCGCACTCGGCGGTGACGGTGCCGTCGGGCAGGCGGATCTCGCCGGCCACCCGCGCGCCCACCCCGCCCATCCGCTCCACCCAGCCCACGGCGGTCAGCCGCGTCTCGGTGGGGGTCGGGCGGCGGTAGCGGACGGTGAGACGCAGCGTCGCCATCAGGTTCTCGTCGGAGCCATGCACCAGCACCGCCCGCCCGGAGACCTCGTCCAGAATAGCGGAGACAATGCCGCCGTGGACGACGCCGGGGTAGCCCTGGTACTCGTCGGGCACGGTGAACTCGGCCCGCACCTGCCCGCTCTCGGGGTCCTCGTAGAAGGCCAGTTTCAGCCCGACCGGGTTCTGCAGGCCACAGACGAAACACATTCGAGAGTTAGGTTGTTTGTTCATAACCCGGGCAATACCTCTCTGGCAAATATTGGAGTGTCAGGAGGAATGAATTGTGGTCCAACCACAAGGTTCTGTGCCGCTTCATAAGTCATGTTGTCCAGCGCTCCCTCTCCCAAAGACACACGTCCATTGAGTTCTGTACTCACAACCGTTAGCATATTGTTCAGCGACGCTGCGATTTGCTGCCAAGCATGCCTTGTTGAGAACACTATTTCATAGAACCGATCACTGGATAGAACTTTGGCAGTATCAACAGGAAACACGAATCGTAACTACCCAGGCATCATGCCCGATGGGCCTGGGCTCCGAGATGTAACACGGATTTGACATGTTTTTGACAGAGCGTTTACGTGACTTGGGTACAATACTCGTGCATACGGGTAGTCAGTCCAGCTTCTCAACCAGCAGTGATGCGATGGAAGTAATATTCACCCCAGGGCCAGGAGTCAAGGTGCTCTCTCATAGCGACGACGTGACGATTGATGAACCCACTAGCAGTTCTCTGTCCGTGGCAGAGATGGTGTCGCTGTCGGTTCCTCCGACATTGCCTCCTGATTTGGCTTCCCTGACCGTCATCGTCCAGTGGCTCCTCCGGCGCCTGGATGAACAGGCTGATGTGATTCGTCGTCAGCAAGAGACGATGGAACAACAGGCAGCCAAGATTCAGGAGCAGGCTGCCACGATCCAATCGCTGCGGGATCAGCTGGCCAAAGACAGCCGCAACAGCAGCAAGCCACCCTCCAGCGACGGGTACGAGAAACCTTCTGTGCCACGCACGAGAAGTCTGCGACGCTCTGGTGAGAAGCAGACCGGCGGGCAGCCTGGCCACACCGGGCGACGCCTGGAGCCGGTAGAACAACCCAACCACGTCGAGGTCCATCCTGTGACAGAATGTGATCACTGCCACGCATCGCTGGCCGAGGTGCCTGTCACCGGCTATGAGAAACGCCAGGTCTTCGATCTGCCGCCCGTGGAGGTAGAAGTCACCGAGCATCGGGCGGAGATCAAGGTCTGTCCGGTGTGGCGAACTCACCACTGCCGCGTTCCCCTCAGATGTGACCCAGCCAACTCAGTATGGGCCACGCATCAAAGCCCAGGCCACCTACTTCAATGTCTACCAGCATATCCCTCTGGCCCGCACCCGTGAAACGTTTGGCGACCTCTACGGACATCCCCTGGAAGAGGACACCATCCGCCATGCCAATAGTCGCATCGAGGAGGAGGTTGCCCCGACCACACAGGAAATCCAGCGCCAGTTGTGCGATTCAGACGTCGTCCACTGTGACGAAACCGGCCTGCGTGCTGCGGGCAAGCTCCACTGGGTGCACGTTGCCAGTACCCCAACTCTGCCTCACTACACCTTCCACCCCAAGCGAGGGTCAGATGCGATGATAGACGGGGGCATTCTGCCTCGTATGAGCGGAATTGCCGTCCACGATTTCTGGCGTTCGTATTTCAAGGTGCATCAGGGGGCGCATGCCTTGTGCAACGCCCATCACTTACGCGATCTGATCTTCATCCACGAGCAATATCAGCAAGCCTGGGCCGCCGAGATGATCGATTTGCTCCTGGAAATCAAGGACGCTGTCGACCAAGCTCGCCCGACTCAAGACCACCTGTCTGCTGATCTCCTGGCCGACTTTGAACACCGCTACGCAGAGGTCCTGGCACGCGGCTTCGCGGCCAATCCTCCCCCCGACCCTCCGCCCAAGAAGAACGGGGAAGGCAGAAGCAATCCCCGCCCAAGAACCTCCTGGATCGCTTCGGGGACTACCAAAAGGAAGTCCTGGCCTTCATGTACGACTTCCGTGTTCCCTTTGACAACAACCAGGGCGAGCGAGACCTGCGGATGATCAAGGTCAAGCAAAAGGTCTCAGGCGCATTCCGCACCGTTGACGGAGCCAAGCAGTTCTGCACCATCCGCGGCTACATCTCCACGGCTCGGAAACAGGGACAACCTGTGCTCGATGCCCTCGAAGCCGCCTACCGAGGAGAGCCTTGGATGCCAACGCCCCCGTCTCATGCGCCTCCGTAGCCAGTACCCGTCTGGGTAGTTACAACGGCCTTGGCTTTTTGTTGTTGGCTTTGATGATTCTTGTGTAGGCTTGGAAGAATCTGGCGGCGATTGGGCAGTCTGGGCTTGTATCTTTGCTTCAAGCCGGTTGATCATTTCCTTTGCTTTGCCATTTGCTGGATTGATTTCCACCGCACGCCGCAAGCACTCTAGGCTTTGCTCAGGGATGTCAACCGCGAAAGCTAAATACATCCATGCCTTATCGTTTTGGGGGTTGTCACGAATGATGCGGCCCAGTATGTTACGAGCACGGTTTCGGTCCTTTGCCTGCAGTGCTTTGACTGCCTCTTGAATAAGCTGTGATTCGTTTTCCATTGCCAACAGGCCTCACTCCAAAGACGATGGACTCTTAGTTACTGCATTTGAGGGTTGGGGAATGACATAGGTCTGGATATTCCCACCAATAAACGGTGCAGGGTAATCACTTAGTTTGAAGAGTGTGCCGATGACCTCAACGTTTAGCTTTACGAGCATTTCGGTTTCTTCAATAGCACTGGGTGGTCTGAATGCCCAATTCGGATTGCTCCAGATGCTATAGAAGAACTGATTCATGACTCGCTGAAGGAAAACAAACCCGATACGTCCCGATGCAAACCCGTTAACGTAGACCTGGTAACCTCCTGTCTGAAAAGATTCCATCAGTTTTCTCTTTGGGCAATCCCTAGTCCAGAAGTCTTCGGTTACCTGGAAACGGCTTGATGTACCTGTATACTCTCCCGTGTGGGAATCTATACCTGTGACATTCCTGACGAACCAAAACTCTGGATGAGACTTCCTCTTCGCTTCGACATAGCCCGCAATATGTATCATACTCCCGTTCTCTTTCTCGCTGGGAGACATCTGTGTTTCCAGTTCACTTTTCAGATTGTGTGCGAACTTGGAGAGAGAGGCCCCCGCGGTGACTTGCTGCTGGATGAAGTCATTCATCCAATGATTCATCCTGACTCCTCCGACTGAGTAAGAGCCTGCAACAGTAAGACCGGCGTTAAGATGCTCTACCTTGAAGGTTTTCTGGCTTTCACCTGCTGGAGTGTCACCGCTTGCTGTCAAGTTGGAGTCGCTCACGTGTACAATTCCCTGCTTGCTTATGTGGGTGAGTATAAGAGTCACAGTTCTTGCCTCCTCATCAATCTGTATCCCGAACACTTGGCGTCTGCCGCCTAACGATAAGGCTCACCTGCCGCCGATTCTGGCAAGATGACAAAGCCTGGAGACTCCTTCTCGGGCAAATTGCCGCAGCATACCCACGCCAAAGGCGGTCAGGTGCAGCCGGTGTTGGGCCGCTTTGGGTCGTTGAGCAACTTGCTTTGCAGGGCTTTCAGCCTTAAAGCACAAACAAAAACATAATGGCGACCACATTGGCAAGGAAATGCGCAAGCCAGGCAACGTACAGGTTTTTTCCCCGCGAAAAGATGATGCCAAAGATGATACTGTCCAAAACGACCAGGGCAACATCGACAATGGTCACCACCAGATTACCTTGTGCCCAATGCATCAAGCCAAATATCACAGAAACTACGAGGATGGCGATCGATGTCTTGATGAACCAACTCAATCGTTCTTGAAACAAACTGCGGAAAGCCATTTCTTCCCCCAGTGTTGTGAAGATCAACATACCGTAAAGCGGGATGAGTTGTGTGCTATCGAACAGGGGGATCCTGGATTCGACATGAGTCAGGAAAGCAGGCCAGAAGCTTTTCGCAAGCAGTGCAACGGTTAGTTGAATCACCAAGGCTAATAGAATCAGGAACCAGTTGGCAATGAGTGCTGGTCTGATTCCATGAGAGTCAAAACCGAGTTCTGGCCATGGGCGCTTCCTCAATCGGCGTTCAATCAGGAGGTAGGCGATTGGTAAGAATACAGAAACGATTTTAAAGCTTGACCAAAGCAGTGATGGGATGACAGTTAAAGCAAAAATGATCAGAGTTTCCAGAAGAATGCGCCGCGATATCTTTGTTTCCGTGTTATCCCTCAGTTGGTCGGGGAGCCTCATTATGTATCCTTTCTTGTCGACCTGAAATCTTGAATCTTCAATGTTTTAAGCGGCCTAACGGTCTGGGCTTCACCTGCGCGGCGGCTGCGGGGAAGTCACCTTCGCAGGAAGACTGCTTGAAGGTGCGTGTGGCCTTCGGTTTGCCGCAGCTCAGCCGCGTCAGGTGCAAGCCCTTGGTGCGACCCGTTCCTCCGAAACCATCGCTCACTCAAGAGGATGGGGGATGGAGGGCAAGGGTCAGGCGACCGAAGGTAGCCACGACCTTTCGGTTGCCAGAACTTTGACAACTGTGTGTTCAT